>JAEIGA010001926.1_pt1 | contig 33043 bp, 48 predicted proteins | sample 9270691 | NCBI WGS metagenome assembly JAEIGA01 (sample SAMN17057246, study PRJNA624740) | gut metagenome | biome: biome; isolation source: fecal sample | host: Bos grunniens | place: China: Xizang | collected 2019 | reverse complement strand
TGAATCTTTGCAAAAAGTAGCTGACAAGGCTTTAAAAAAAGTAAACAAGATTAATAAAGAAATAGAAAAATATAAAATAGATAATAAATTGTATTATCCTATGTCGGAATTGTCTAAGTACATAGAAAGAGAAATTATCTACATTGACTTAATTGAAAAAACAAAGAGTGGGGGATTAACCGTAAAGCGCATATATAATGACGAAATGTTCAGTGTAGATGAAAATGGGCATCTTCATTATTCTTCTTATAACTGTGGCGTTATGGATTACGACGAAAATATAAACAAATACGTTGAGTGGTGTCATTACTTTAGAAATGAGCACGATTATATTGGATTTTTGGAATTGAAATTAGAGGAAGACGACGATGAATAACATCAATAAACAAGCCCGCTGGAAGGGCGCCGGCATGGGAGACTACTACTGTAGTCTGTGTTGCGAAACAGTAAGCGGTAACCGAGAAAGATATTGTCCAGCGTGCAGAGCAGAGATGTATACGAATGCAGAATGGGAAAGAGCATTGAAAGAATTTAAGTTGGAGGATGAGTTATATGGCTTGTAAATTATGCGAAAAGATTTGGGCAAGCAAAGAAGAGTACAGAGAATCAGAACATTATGATTGGGATGAACATATTGTTATTGCCATGAAAGATGAAAATCCCTGGCTGTATGTTCCTTGCGGTGACTCGTGGTATTCAGATACGGTTATGCAAATCAACTATTGCCCAATCTGCGGAAGAAAACTTACGGAGGATTAATTATGTTTAATGAAGAAAAGCCTACGCGCTGCGTGGACCCAGTAATGAAATATTGCCAAGGCTGTCAATATGGTTGGGTGGAATATCCTAGTTGGGTGGAAACTAGTGAAGACTTAGATGGCTGCTCGTTTGAATCAGGCTGTATGTATGATTTCGACCAGGGCAGACCAGAAGATGAGCCAACAGAAGAAGAACTTAAAGAGTTCGAAGAATGGTGGAAAAACACGGGAGAGGTAAAATAAGAATGAGTGTTTTTGAAGATATTAAAACTGGTTTAAGTCAAGCAATTGAATATGAGAAGCAAAATGCCGATAACGAGATTGTGAAAGAGTTGGAAAAAGAGTATCAATATTATCAAGATTGTGCCAACGCTCAAATGTGGGGCGATTATTTTGATGAAGAACTTTTAAAGAAAGCCGCAGACCTAATCAACCGCTTGCAGAGCGAAATAGCTGGTTATGTTGTCGACCAAGAAATTTGGATTAGTGGTTATCAAGGCACACAAGCAGAAAACGAACAATTAAAGGCAGAAATCGAACGGTTGACGGAAGAACGAAAAACTGCAAATATGCACGACTTAATGTATTGGTTTAATGCTTATAAAGAGTGCGCGGAAGACTGCGAAAAGTACGTTATCGAAGCAAGCGATACCAAAGCGGAAAATATAAGATTGCAAAAGCAAGTGGACGAGTTGACGGAGAAAAAGGAAATTTCAATCGAAAACATCGAAAAAGAACTTGCAAATTATCTGTTTATGAGTTGTTCTTATGGCGCACTTGTTTGCGGAAAAATGTCGTTAAGTATTGCCCAAGAGCAAGCAAAAGGATTTGCACCTTTCGTATATGGATTTTTACGGCAAGCCGTCAAAGACACGGCGAAAGAGTATTATCAAAAAATGCAAGTAGCATTAGGCATTCTTTGTTTTGGTAATGACAAGATACATAAAGAAAATAAAGAGATTGCAAGGCAATTTGGCGTGGAGGTGGAATGATGAGAGAAATTGATGCATTTGAACAAGCATACAAGAACGGATACGAACGAGCCGAAAAAGATACTACGAAAAAGATTGTTGAATTGATAAAGCATAATGGTATATTAGCATACGGTGGTTATGTAATTTACGATAGCACGATTGAACAGATATATAAGCAGTGTGGTATGGAGGTGGAATGATGGAGATCAAACATGTCATAATAATAGCCGTTGTAGTAATTTTACTAATAATACTAATGGTTGGTTTATACTCAGCGTTGATTATGTCAAAGCGCGTTGATAAAAGTTCGAATATTCAACCGAATACAAATACGGTTGAAAGCAATGCTAATACGTGTGTTTGTTGTGGAGAAGTCATTCCAGAGGGCAGACAAGTTTGTCCTAATTGTGAAAATGAAGCAGTAAGCAAAAAAAGGGAGGATAAAATATGTTAGAGCAGACGATTAGAAATAAATTTAATGATGCACGAAAGAGCAAAAATGAGTTAATGAGAAAACCATATGAGAGCGTAATTGCAAAGATTATGGTGGCGGAAAAGAGCGGTAAATATACTTTGCCATTGCCGAAAGATGTGGTGGTTGCTCTTGTTCAAAAGGAAGTTAAGGAATTGGAAGAAACGAAAGCATGTTATGTAGCTATGTCTGCTTCGGATGCTATTCGTGATATTGAATTGCAAATTGCAGAGTTGAAACAATATCTTCCTACGGAGTTAACCGAAGAAGAGGTTATTGAAAAAATCAAAGAGATTATCAATGGCGGTGAAACCAACAAGGGCAAGATTATTGGTGCAGTAGCCAAGTATGTTGGTAGTCGTTTTGACAAATCAAAGATTGCCGGGCTTGTGGCAAAGGTGATGTAAATGGAAAATAAAATTGAAAAGCAAGTTAATAAAAAGAAGCGTCGCGAAAACAACAAGTTGAAAAAGTGGTGGCGCAAGAATAGCTATAAAGTTTGGAGAGTGTTGCTGTTTTGGCTTTGGTTACCGATGTTATTGCACGAAAAGATTTCTAAGAAACGATATGACGCAATGAAGTATAGCGATAAAAGCAATAAAAAGTATTTAGATAAAGTATTACCTTATCTGGTTGCCTATTGGGAAGATGATTCAAATTGTTTTTTGATGACAGAAGCCGGAGATATGGGCGGTATTCGTTTCAAAAGTTTGGGGTATTTACCACGCAAATACCGTAAGCAAGAAAGATACTTCACCAAGTTCTATCAAGAAGTAAAAGCATATATTGTACGAACATATGAAATTGATGGATATGAAAAATTTCCTATTCTGACAAGTGGAGATTGGTATGCGGCCAAAGAGAAGTTTGATTGGGGCGGCGTGCCTTATAGTGACGATTATGCGAAAGGAGTTGTGTTTTATAAATGATGACTGTTGAACGTTTAAAAAGATTACTTCGTCGGTATAGAGACGACTTTCAAGTAGAAATTCAAAATAATGCTATTAAGGTGACCGGCAAATATGATTATTCTTACTGCGAAGAGTATATCAATACATATGGAGCCGTTTGGTCGGATGGTATCGGTTTCGCCCCAGATGGTGCGTGGTGTGGAGAATGTAGTGGATTTGATTGTAGTAAATGCAGTATAGGGAAGGAGAGTTTAAATGAAGTATAAATTATTCGAGAACAGTCTTAATGATAAAGATAATGTTATTGAGACCGTTTTACTCAATCGTGGGATAGAAAATCCACAAGAGTACCTAAGTTTAAATGAAAATTGTTGTAATGATTATAACAATTTATGTAACATAAATGAAGCCGTTGAATGTTTTAATAAACACTTTGAAAGTAGAGACGATATTACAATCCTAGTCGATTGCGATCCAGATGGATACACTAGCGCAGCTTTAATTTACAAATATATTAAAGATTTGGACGAGAATTATCCAGTCCATTACATTATACATAATAACAATAAAGCGCACGGACTTTCAAAGATGTGCGATGGCGATTTTGAGTTGCCTACTGGTACGAAGTTATTTATTATACCTGACGCCGGAACGAACGATGTAGAGCCGTTGAATGCGTTAATTGAAAGTGGTATTGATTGTATATGCTTAGACCATCACGAAAAAGAGGATTCTGATGTTCAATGCAAAGCAATTATTGTTAACAACCAAACCAGTGATGATTATACTTGTAAAAGTTTTAGTGGTGTTGGAATAACGTATGAATTTGCAAAAGCATTGGATGATTATTATGTTTGTGACTTGGTGAATAAATATCTTGACCTTGTGGCATTCGGAAATGTAAGCGACGTTATGGATATTAGAAGTGCACAAACAAGATATTATATTGAACAAGGAATGCGTAACATAAACAATAAATTTCTTCAAGCAATTGCCAAAGCTCAAGAATTTAGTACCAAAGGTGAAGTAAATATTCATAATATTTCTTGGTATTGGACGCCTATTTGTAACAGTATGATTCGCATCGGATCTCTTGAAGATAGGGATTTACTCTTCAGGGCATTCATTGAAACAGACGAAATATTCCCATATAAGAAGCGTGGTAGTACAGAATTTGTAGATGAAGATATATACACTCGTGCGGCAAGACTTTGTAAGAATATAAAATCAAAGCAAGATAAAATGCGTGATAAGTTGTGCGAAGAGCTTAAAGAACAAGTTAACTACAATGACAAAGTAGCTATTTTGGTTGCCGATGACGCAGATTCCGGTATTGTTGGATTATCGTGCTCAAAGCTTGCAGACGTACTTGGAAGGCCTTGTATTATTGTTAAAGACATTGGCGAAGGTAAACTATCGGGCAGCGCAAGAAACTGCCGAAATTCGGTAGTTAAAGACTTCAAGGAGCTTATAAATTCGGTTTGCGAATTTGATTACGGGCAGGGTCACTCGTCAGCGTTTGGAACTCAGTTAGACGCAGATAAACTTCAATCCGCTCGTGCAGCGCTCAATAAAGCATTAGAAAACTATCACTACGATGATACAATTTACTGCGATTTTATACTTGATTGTGATGCCATCGATACTTGGTTTGTAAAAACTATTGATGATAGTAAGTGGCTTTATGGTACGGGAATTGAAGAACCTACTGTAGCTGTTGAAAATATTACTGTTACCGCCGAAGATTGTATGGTTATGGGACAGAATTTAGACGCCATAGCGTTTATGCACAACGGCATTAAGTATTGTAAATTTAAGTGCAAAGAGGATGACGAACTGCTTGACTTTGCAAGTGGTACCGGAGACGAAGAAATTACCATTAATTTAGTAGGCAAATGCAGTATGAACACATACGGAAATTCAACAACTGCCCAATTTATTATTGACGATTATGAAATTACAATATAAAATTTTTCAAAAACCCCGTCAAATCGTTTGACAAAATTTAGCATATATGATAAAATAACAAAACAAAATGATTAAGGAGTATAGATATGAAAGTAGCATATAGTAATTTACCTTGTTTAACATTAAAAGATAAGTCTGGTAAAACCTTTGATATTTGGGCGAATTCTTATTACGAACTTGGTGATGAAATTAACATCAAGACATCATTTCGAGAAGAAGAAATAAAGAGAGGGTGGATTGGTGATTTATCGTATCAAACCGCATGCGGATATGGGACTGACGGCGAAAAAGTTGACAATACAGAAGTTACAGATACATATATAGACGTCTTGTTGGCAAGTGTTAGTGTTTATGAAGCAGAGGTTGGTGCAGCAATTATTTTTGAGTATAAATTTTTGAAGAAGTAACAAAGCAAAATGATTGTGAGGTGAGGGATGATATGAGGCAGTTTGTATGTGATAACGAATTATTATTACAAGAGTGGGATTATGATCGAAATATTATCGATCCTTATAAAACTTGTTTATATAGCAATAAAAAAGTTTTCTGGAAATGTAAATCATGTGGGCATAAATGGAGTACAAAAATATGTCATCGAGCCAATGGTAGTGGATGTCCATTATGCGCAGGAAGAGTTTGTGTATCTGGATTTAATGATATTATAACTCAGTATGAAAATGAACAGGATGTGAATAGAAAAAGTCGATTGAATAATCTGATTCAATGCTTTTTAAATAAAAATGATGCGTCGAGTTATACACCAAGTTCTAGCAAATGTGTTTTAATGAAATGCAAAGATTGTAATTCTATAGATAAAAAAATAATTTATAATGTGTTTAGAGATGGATTTGCATGTAATGTTTGTGGAAGTGGAATTTCATACCCAAACAAATTTATATATGCGTTCACAAAACAACTTCCTGTAAATAATGTCACTAGAGAATGGAACGATGCATCATGGTTAAAGTCTGAGAATTGTGGCAAATATAGTTTCGATGTATATTTTGCATATATCAACAAGCAATATGTGATAGAGGCCGACGGTGAATTAGGACATGGTAACCGTCAATTTAAGAATAATCAAAAAGATGTTGATGGGAAGGCAAGAGATGATATTAAAGATAAAAGAGCTTTAGAAAATAATATTGAAGTAATTAGAATTGATTGCAAAGAATCAAATATGAATTATATTAAAACAAATATTCTTAATTCTACATTAAACGATTTGTTTGATTTAACCAATATAGATTGGGATGAATGTGAAAAATTTGCTAGAACAAATTTATTAAAAGATGTGTGTAAATATTATAATGATAATAAATTTGTTTTAATTAAAGACCTGTCTAAAATGTTTAGCGTTTCAACTAATACAATTGCCAGATATTTATCAATCGGTAATGAAATTGGATGGTGCACATACAATCCAAAAGAGCAAGTTAAACAAAGTGCAAAAACGGCGCTTGGCAAAATGGTTATACAATTAAGTTTTGATGATGTTGAAATATATAGGTTTAAAAGCGGAAGAGAAGCGGGCAGAATTTTGAATATAAATGCTTCACATATACATGAATGCTGCAAAGGAATTAGAAAATCTGCTGGCGGTTTTCATTGGAAATATGTTGACAATATACAACAAAATGATTGAGAGGTGAAGGAATGAACAATTATGTAACATATCATTTACATACAGAATTGAGTTTGCTTGACTCGTGTACAAATTTTAAGTTATATATACACAGAGCAAAAGAGTTAGGACAATCTGCAATATGTTTTACAGAGCATGGCAATATTTATAACTGGATTGAGAAGAAAATGCACTGCGAATCAATTCAGTATAAGGTTGAATCGTCGCAACTCGCTGAGCCAGCATTTGTAGAAGAAAAAGAATTAAGCAAATACAAAGAAAAGTACGATGATATTCAAATTACAGAATTAAAGCCGATTAAATATCTGCACGGTGTTGAGTGTTATCTTACAGAAAAACTCTTGCAGACCAACGAAGAGACAGGCGAATTAACTAAGGTGCGTGATAATTACCACACAATTCTTATTGCTAAAAACTATGCCGGCTTCCAAGAACTCAACACGCTTATAGATTTGTCGACCCAAGAAGATCATTTCTACTATAAGCCTCGCCTGACCTTTGAGGAGTTTAAGGGCGTTTCAAGCAACATCATTAAGATTAGTGCGTGTCTTGCTTCTCCGTTAAACAAGTTAAGAGATGAAAGCTTGATTCAATATTATGATTATTTAGAGATTCAGCCACACGCTAACAGCGCAGATCAGAAAGAATATAATCAATGGCTTTATCAAATGTCGTTAAAGCACAACAAGCCGTTAATAGCTGGCACAGACACGCACAATCTTAATAAATATAAAGCAGAGTGTCGATCAATTCTTCAAAGAGCAAAACACATTATATTTACCAATGAGGATGAATTTGATTTAACCTATAAATCATATGACGAATTGATGTTAATGTTTGAACAACAAGGTGCTTTACCAAGAGATGTGTATATGACAGCAATTGAAAATACAAACGTTATGGCTGCTTCAGTTGAAGATTTTGAGCTTGATACAACTTTTAAGTATCCGAAACTTTACGAAGATGAAGAAAAGGTATTTAAGCAACGTATTAATCAAATGTTTAACGAAAAACTCAAGAAAGGCATTATTAAGAACGACCCTAGATATGTAGCACAAATCCGCGAAGAGATGCGAGTCTTTAAGAAGATTGGTATGGTTGGGTTTATGTTGTTTATGTCCGAGTTAATTTGCTGGTGCTGGGAAAACGGCATTCCTGTTGGCCCATGTCGTGGCAGTGTAGGCGGCAGTGTTATTGCATATATCACAGACATTATTGACGTAGATCCTATTGTATGGAATACTGTGTTTTCACGTTTTTGCAATGAGCACAGAACGGAAATTGGCGATATCGACGTTGATATTGCGCCAACGCAAAGACATCTTGTGTACGAGCATATTATTGATAAGTTTGGCTCGGATAAAACTGCATATATTCTAGCTATTGGTACCATATCTGATAAGGGAACTATTGATGAAATAGGCAGAGCATTAGCATCAAAATGGGACGAAGAATATAATAATGGTGAGAATCCATATGTTAATACATTGTACGATAATCATACTGGTGATGCAAACCCCTATTCTCTTGATAATATAGCTCGTATTAAAAAGGAATATGAAGAAAACCCAGACGCAACAAAAGAAAAGTATTCTGAGCTATTTTATTACTTTGATGGACTTGTTAATACAGCGATATCTCAATCAATGCATCCGGCAGGTATTGTAGTGGCGCCATTGACACTTCCTGATAACTACGGTACATTTTGGCAAGATGGCAAGCGTATTATGATGATTAATATGGAAGAAATTCACGAAGTATCACTCGTTAAGTATGATTTGCTTGGTTTGAAAAACGTCGAGATTATTAAAGATACTTGTGCCTTGGCTGGCATTCCATATCCTAAATCGCACACTATTAATTGGGAAGATGAAAAGGTGTGGGCGGATATGATTAAATCACCGGCTGGTATATTTCAATTTGAAGGTGACTATGCATTTAAAATGCTTAAAGAGTTTGTTCCTCATAAGATAAACGACATGAGTATGGTTAACGCCGCACTGCGTCCGTCTGGGGCATCTTATCGTGATAGATTGCTCGCTCACGAAGTTAATAAGAATCCATCAGAAATTATTGATGAGTTGCTAAAAGACAACCTTGGATTTTTAATCTACCAAGAGGATACTATCGCGTTCCTTCAGAATATTTGCGGATTGTCTGGTGGCGATGCAGATAATGTACGTCGTGCTATTGGTCGTAAGCAAAAGGATAGACTTGAAGCCGCAATGCCACAAATCTTAGAGGGGTACTGTAAGATGTCTCCAAAGCCTAGAGAAGTGGCAGAACAAGAAGCCAAAGAGTTCTTGCAAATCATAGAAGACTCAAGCAATTATCAGTTTGGCTTTAACCATTCTACGGGATATAGTATGATTGGTTATTTATGTGCCTACATGAGATATTATTATCCAGAGGAGTTTATTGCGGCATACTTAAATAATGCGAATAATGAAGATGATATTCGTTATGGTACGGAGTTGGCAAAAGTTAAAGGCATAACAATTCATCCTATTAAATTTAGACACTCTGGCGCAAATTATACTGTTGATAAGGAAAATCACTGCTTGTATAAAGGTTGTAGTAGCGTTAAATTTTTAAACGCAGACGTATCTGAAAAGCTTTATGCAATGAAAGATCAACAATTTGATTCGTTTATTGATTTAATTAAGGTTTTCCCAGGCAATAGTCGTCAGTTGAACATCCTTATAGAACTTGGGTATTTTTCCGAATTCTCTAAGACACAACGCTTGTTGCGTATCGTAGATTTATATAATAAGTATGGTTCAAAAAAACAATTACGAAAGGATAAATGCAATCTGCCAGAAGAAATTGTTTTAAAATATGCAACATCGACTGCGGCTATGTACAAGTTTACAGATATTGATGGCATGCTTAATGAACTAATTGCTGATATGCCAGACGTCGATGTGCCACTTAAGTGCAGACTAGATGCCGAGCGTGAATATTTAGGTTATCTGTCTTATATTGATCCAACAAGGCCATATGATGCAGTAGTTATGGAGTTAAACACAAAATACTCAACGTTTAGAGTGCAATTATATCAAATAGCAACTGGTAAAACAACAACACTCAAATTACGGAAAGGTATGTTTGAAAAAAATCCTATTTTAACCGGAGATGTAATTAGATATAACATTAAAACAGACGCTGGTTGGACAATGGGCGCTAATGGCAAATTTGAAAGGGATTATTCCAAAACCGATTATTGGCTTGATTCTTATACTGTTGCAAATTAAACTAAAAAATATTTAAAAAAATTTTAAAAATACCCCATAAAAATGGTTGACATTATTTTCCAATTGTAGTATTATACTTACACAACAGAATGATTGTCAGCCATTTATGTTGACGAAGGAGAAAAATATTATGAATATTACTATTGAAAACAAAGACTTATTCACTGTACCCCAAGGATACTATCTTGCACACTGTATCAGCGCAGACTTTGCGCTTGGCGCTGGCATTGCTAAGACGTTTGATAAAGTTTATAATATGCGATTTAAACTCTTTAGAGATTACGACCCTTATGAATATGATGGCGGAGATGCGCTCTTGATTGATAACGTTTTCAATCTTGTAACAAAAGATAAGTGCTATCATAAGCCAACGTATGAATCTTTGAGAGAATCGCTTGAAGTTATGAAACGTATTATGGGGCTTGGAGCGATTACTAAGCTTGCGATGCCTAAAATCTCTTCGGGGCTCGACCGCTTGGATTGGGATGAAGTTTACGATATTATTTGCGAAGTTTTCGAAGATACCGATGTAGAGATTTTGATTTGCGAGATTTAAGGTGATGATATTATGGTTAAAACCAAAGAAGACTTAACTGGGAGAAAAGTTGGGAGATTAACCGTTATTAAACAGGTAGATGATTATATTGATTCTAATGGCAAGCATTATGATCAATGGCTGTGTGAGTGTTCTTGTGAAGCTAATAATATAACTATACTTAGGGGTAGCAACATCAGAAGACAAAGCACTCTTTCTTGCGGCTGTCTTCGTAAAGAAGTGTCAGCAGAAAGATGTCGAAATAATCGCAAAACCAATGAATATTCTGATGTATGTGAAGACCAATACGGAAGATATTATATTGGGTATACAAGCAACACCAATACAAAATTTTATGTTGATGTAGATGATTTTGATAAAATAAAAGATTATTGTTGGAGCGAACATATTTATGCAAGCGGATATCATCGATTAATAACAAAAGTCGATACAAAAATTATTGCTATGTCAGATATGATTGGATGCAAATATTATGACCATAAAGACAGAAACCCACTAAATAATAGAAGATATAATCTTAGACCTGCTAGCCAACAAGAAAATAATCGTAATCATTCAAAATCTAGCATTAATACATCCGGTGTTATTGGTGTTGGATGGCATAAAACTCTTAATAAATGGCAGTCAAGAATTTATATAAATAAAAAGCCAATTCAATTAGGGTATTTTGACGACAAAGACGACGCAATTAAGGCACGATTATATGCGGAGCAAAAATACTTTAAAGAATTTGCGCCACAAAAACATTTATATGAACAATATGGAATAATTATGGAGGATGAAAATGATAGAGATTAGACCTACATACTTAGTTATGGTAAGTACAGCAAATAACAATAAGTTTTATAATCTTTTTCCTGACGGTAGTGAATTTCGTGTAGAGTATGGAAGAATTGATGCAACTAAAACAACGGCTCGATATCCTATAAGTAAATGGGAATCACAAATCAAATCTAAAATTAAAAAAGGATATGTCGATGTAACTGATTTAAAGAAGGACTTAGTAGAGGAAATCTCCTCTACTAATCCCGAAACCCCTTATAAGGAAATCGAAAACGCCGCAGTTAAAGCAATCGTTGAAAAGTTGCAAAGTCTTGCCCGTGACACCATTAACAAAAACTATACCGTAAAAGCTTCGGCGGTTACGCAAGATATGGTTGATGCAGCACAAAAATTGATTGACGCACTTGCTAATGCGTGTTCTACCGTTAATGAATTTAATGATAGTCTTCTTAAATTGTTTACTGTAATTCCTAGAAAAATGGGTAATGTAAGAGATTATCTTGCGAGCGACAAGGACGAATTTGCCAAGATTATTTCCAAAGAGCAAGACCTTCTCGACGTAATGCGCGGGCAGATTTATGTGAAGCCAGAAGTAGAAGAAGTATCGCCCGTTGAAAAGAAGCAACAAACAATTCTTGAAGAACTTGGGCTTGTAATGGAAGAGGCGACGAAAGATGATATCGCGTTGATTAAGACATTGATGAAAGAATCTGCCGACAAGTTTAGAAAAGCTTGGAGAGTTACTAACTTAAAAACGCAAGATCGATTTGATAAGTTTGTTAAAGATAACAACATCAAAGATACTAGACTTTTGTTCCATGGTAGCCGTAGCGAAAACTTCTGGTCTATTATTAAGACTGGATTGGTACTCAGACCTACTAATGCAGTCATTACAGGCAAAATGTTTGGTTACGGATGTTATTACGCCCCTAAATGCTCCAAGAGTATTGGCTATACTTCGTTGTCCGGCTCATATTGGGCAAGAGGTGGATGCAATACTGCATATATGGCATTATTTGATGTAGCATACGGCACACCATACGATGTTTATAACTTTGACAGCAAGTATTATAACCTTGATTATAATAAGTTGCAGCAGTTTAAACAAGGGGCGAATTGCTTGCATGCTCATGCTGATAGAGGGATGCTAAGAAATGATGAGATTGTTGTGTATAAAGAAGACCAAATGACTATTAAATATTTGATTGAGATAGGAAATTAAAAAAAATAATAAAAATTTCCCAAAAAGTGCTTAAAAACAGTTGACATTTTGAAAATATTGTAATATAATATATACACAACAGAATGATTGAGGAGAAACAACAATGACGAACGAACAAAAAATCTTGATGCTCAAACAACGTAGAGCACTTCTTGAATCTCGTGGCACGCACAACAATCGTCTTGTCGCGAAGCTTGATAGAAGAATTAGAGCATTAGAAAAGAAAGATTAAAAGATTAAAGGTGCCACGAAGCTTAACAAACATGCAGGTGACTTGAATACACGACTCAATTTTGTTAAGAGCAGAGCAGCAGTGGTAAATGGAGTTAGATGAACAGCCTTTAACATAAAATTGGTGAGATGGGTGAGTGGCTTAAACCAGCCCCCTGCTAAGGGGCCAACCTTGGAAACGGGGTTCGCGAGTTCGACTCTCGCTCTCACCGCCAAAGAATTGTGTACCCTAATATGAGGGCGCGATAGCGATGACAAGTGCCAGAGGTAACCTAGGTCGAGCATTCATTATATGAGAAGTTCCACGCTCGTGATAAGTCGCCTATAGTAAATCCGCGGAAACTATAACCCGTAAGAAGTTGCAAAAAGGCTCATCGTAAAGCTGAATCTGGTGATGAGATAATCGCACAATTCAATAAAATGCTAGCAACACAAACTATATCAACAGATGAACGCCCAAACCGCTACAAGCGTGCCGACAACAGCACAAATAGATTCAATAACATAACACACCATAGGCGACCACTTTTTGATGTATTGTATATTATGTAATGCTAGCAACGGTTAAAGTCCGTCGTGAGCAATGCTCGGCGTCAGTACGATAATCTGGCGCTCCAAATTGACATCTATTAGATGTAATAACGAACACGTCTCAAAGATATGCGGCATAAGATGGCGCCATGAACCATCTTCTTACGTTCGACTCGGTAGAGGTCTTTGAGATATATGGGCCATTAATTCAATGGTTAGAATGTCCGGCTCATAACCGGTTAGTTCTCGGTTCGAGTCCGAGGTGGCCCACCAGTCCCTTGATGCAGCAAGGTTTTGAGATTAGTTTTTTAGCCGACGACAAGGCGAGGATACAAGCTGCGTATTGTATTTGAATAAGTACTAACGGCAAACTAGTACTGTTCATCAGCGACCCACAGACTGCCTCCTGTGGGAGATCTGCACGATTAGTTTAGAAGCAAAACATTGGTCTTCCAAGCCGAAGTCACGGTGGCAGAATCCGTATCGTGCTCCAATAAATAAAACAAGGAGGAATCATATATGACTTTTAAAACAAAATTAGACTTTGTTGGTGTAAAAAAGTTTGTTAATATAGCACAAGACTTATCTGTTGCAGTTACTTTATACAGCGGCAAATATGTTGTAGACGGTAAAAGCATTTTGGGCATTTTCAGTTTAGATTTGTCTAAGCCGGTAACAGTAGAAATTGATGGAAATGATGATTACACAGAACTATTCAAAGAGTTTTTAGCATAAAATGAAATAAAATAATTAGGAGATAAAATATGGATTTACTTAACTTATACAAAAGATGTTTGGGTGCAAATTACACAACGGTAGAAAATCAAGGCGATTATGCAATCAAGCAAGTTGGCACGAAATTATACTTGTTCTTTGAATGGTCTGATGGAGCAACTGATTGGAAAAATAATTTTAACTTTCCAGCAAAACCGTATAAAGACATGGGCACAACTTGGTTCTGCCATCGTGGATTTTTGAAAGTATGGAAGAGCATTGAACCTTATGTTAGTGGTGCTATTATGAGACCTACTGTAAAGAGTGTAACGATTGTTGGATACTCTCATGGTGCTGCCATTGCAACATTGTGCCATGAGTATGTGTGGTTTAACAGACCTGACTTGAGAGATAAACTTGAAGGATATGGATTTGGCGCACCACGAGTATTCTGGGGTTGGTTTATGAATAAAGAGCTTAAGGAAAGATGGGCGAATTTTCATCCGATTCGTAATATCAATGATATTGTTACGTATATGCCACCCTCACTATTTGGTTTTAGACATGTTAATGATGTAATTACTATTGGTAAAAATGGTGAGCTTGATAAAAAGAATTATAAACTTAATTGCGTAAATGCTCATATGCCAGAAAATTATATATATTCACTTCAGGAGAAAGACAATGATTAAAAGATATTGTTCAGAATTACCGAAAGAAGCTTTAATGTATAATATCAGATACCATCTCTTAAATAATTGTTCTACAAAAGAAGAGTGCATTAATACAGTTATCGATATACTTGAAAATTTTGAGGCAAAAGAGAATAATGATAGGGAAGACGAATAAAGCGTATTTTAGAGCTGCTAAGTCGGTATCAGAGTTGTCTGATTATCCAATACATAAACTTGGTTGCGTTGTAGTAAAGGGGCATAGAGTTATTTCTAGCGGACATAATCATAAACACAAGTGTAATCCGCTGCAAGCAAAACTTGATACGGAAAAATATAAAGTATCATGCCCAGGAAAGTTGCACGCTGAGATTATGGCACTATTGCCATTGATGCGAGATAATGTTGATTTAAGAGGTTCAGCAATTTATATTTATAGGCAGCACAAAAATGGAACATTAGCAATGGCCAGACCGTGTTCGAGTTGTCAGAAGGTTATTAAGAAGCTTGGGATAAAAAAGGTGTTTTATACAATTGAAAATGGATATGCTGCAGAAAAGTGGTGAGGTGATAATATGGGTAAATATGTTTGTTGTGGTTGTGGTAATGTATTTGAAGAAGATGAGATTGCACATTGGATAGAATATCATGGATTAGAATATGGCGGTGAACGATGGACTGGCTCCCCATGTTGTCAAGAACATTATGTAGAAGCTTATGAATGTGATTGCTGTGGAGAGGTAATAAATACTGATAGATATGTAGAAATCGATGATAAGAAATATTGCTGGGGATGCGTAACGATTAAAAGATTAGAAGAAATTTAACGAAACAAAATGATTGACTTGGACCACGTTTGATGTTATAATTAAAGTGTTAATAGCCGACACATTAACACAACAAAATGATTATAGCGAAGGACGTGGTTTATTATGATTGGAGGATAATATGGTAAACGTAAGAAAAGATTTAACAGGGATGAAATTCGGTAGATTAACAGTATTGCATCAAGCAGAAGATCATATTAGTAACAGTGGTGTTCATCGTTCTGCGTGGTTGTGTAAGTGCGAATGCGGAAATTGTATTACTATTATAGGGTGCAATTTAACAAAAGCTAACAATCCAACACAATCGTGTGGATGTTTGGTTAAAGAAGTAATGCATACACTTAAGAAAAAATATAATGAATATAAATTAAATCTTATTGACGAATATGGTTCATATGGGATAGGTTATTGTTCAAATACAAAAAATAAATTTTATTTTGATATGAAAGACTACGATTTGATTAAACGGTATTGCTGGTATGAATGGATTAGTAATCAGACCGGATACCACTCATTATCGACGACACAACCTGATAATTCGCAAGTATTAAAAATGACGGCATTGCTTGGCTGCAAGGGATATGACCATATAGATAGAAATCCGCTTAACAATAGAAGGTCTAATTTACGACCTGCCACACAAGCGGATAATGTTAAAAATGCAAGCATACGATCAGACAATACTAGCGGAATTATAGGTGTTGGATGGTATAAACCAACGGCAACATGGCAAGCGCGTATTGGTATTAATGGGAAATTAATTCGTATCGGATTTTTTGTAAATAAAGATGACGCAATACGAGCAAGGCTAAACGCAGAAGTTAAGTACTTTGGTGAGTTCGCACCGCAGCGACACTTATTCGAACAATATGGAATTCAAAATACAACACAAAATGATTAGGAGTGATTGGTTTGGAAATTATTGAAACAAAATTTGATGTAGCGGGGGCATTGGCTAAAAGAAACACTATTGACATGATAATCTTACATCATGCCGAAGCAAGTAAATGCTCGGTTAAGGACATAAATTGGTGGCATATACAAAGGGGATATTCTTGCATAGGTTATCATTATTTAGTGAGAAAAGACGGAAGTATATATAAAGGAAGAGAGGATAATGTTATCGGAGCTCACGCAAAGGGATATAATTCTACAAGTATAGGCGTTTGTTTTGAGGGTAGATATTCCAAAGAAATTATGCCACAAGCACAGATAAAAGCTGGAATGGAACTAGTTGAGTATTTGAAACAGAAATATAATATCAAGAAAGTATTAAAACACAAAGATGTAAACTCAACTGATTGCCCAGGGTCTCTGTTTCCTTTTGATGAAATTGTAGGTCAAGCAAAAGAAAACCTTGTACTAAGCTTTCAGATGGCTGCTTATGCAGACGGATTTAAATTCCCTAAGTATGGCTGCGACGGTCAATATGGCAGCGAAACTGAAAGTATAATGAAGCAATGCGTGGTCAAAAGAAGATTAATACATAAATATAAGAACGCTACCAAGTTAGTGCAAAGACTACTTAACGTAGACCAGGACGGTAAATGTGGCCCAATTACATCTCAAGCAATAAAAGAATTTCAGCAGAGAAATAGACTCGATGTCGATGGCGCTGTTGGCCCACAGACGTGGAAGAAACTTCTCGGCATAAACTAAAGATAAAGGCGTAGTTTTTACTACGTCTAATTTTTTTTGTAAAAATTTTGAAAAAGTGGCGAAAATTAGTTGACATAATTTATTTGTGGTGCTATAATTGTTGCACAACAAGATGATTGGAGGCGATATATGACTATTAATGAAATTAAAGAAATGCTGCAGAAACCAGAGTACGACTTTCTTAAAACTAATGAACATTTGGGGAATAAGGTGATTTTACTGACTTTGGGTGGTAGTCACGCATATGGAACAAACATAGAAACATCGGACGTAGATATTCGTGGTTGTGCGTTGAACTCTAAGGCAGATATTTTGACCAATCAAAATTTTGAGCAGTTTGTAAACGAAGAAACCGATACAACGATTTATTCTTTTAATAAACTTGTATCGTTGTTGAGCAATGTCAATCCTAACACCGTGGAAATTTTGGGCTGTAAACCGGAACATTATCTGTATTTATCTCATATAGGCCAAGAGCTTTTAGATAACAAGCAGTTGTTCTTATCTCAACGTGCAGCCTTTTCGTTTGGTGGTTATGCTACGGCACAATTTAGACGCTTGGACAATAAGTCAGCAAGATTGACGGATCAATCAAGACAAGAAGAGCATATCTTGAATAGTATCAAAAATGCTATGTACGACTTCGAAAGAAAGTATGCAGACTTTGAAGAAGGAACTATTAAATTATATGTCGATAAAGCAGTATCCGAAGAATACGAATCCGAAATCTTTATGGATATCAACTTGCACCACTATCCTCTGAGAGATTATAAGACGATGTGGTCTGAGATGAATAATATCGTCAAAACATATTCCAAGGTTGGCCACAGAAATCAAAATGCAATCGAGCGCGGAAAGTTAGGAAAGCACATGATGCACTTAATCAGACTCTATTTGATGTGCTTGGATATTCTTGAGCGAGGCGAAATCGTGACGTATCGTGAAAAAGAGCACGACTTCTTGATGGATATTCGTAATGGCAAGTATTTAGATGATAATCGGCAGCCAGTTCCAGAGTTCTTCGATATGGTAAATGAGTACGAAAAGAAACTTGAGTATGCAAAAGCAAACACGAGTCTGCCTGAACACCCGAATTACAAGAAAATCAATGAGTTTGTTATGAGCGTAAATGAGAGGATTGTTAAAGATGACATTTAATATTAAAATTCCAAATGATGCAGAAAGCATAATCAATCGGCTGAACGAACATGGATATGAAGCATATGTTGTTGGCGGATGTGTTCGAGATAGTATTCTTGGTAGAACACCGAATGATTGGGATATATGCACGTCAGCAACACCCGACAAAGTGATTGAAATCTTCGCAGATCATGAAGTTATTCCAACGGGACTGCAGCACGGCACTGTAACGGTGGTAATTAATCATATTCCATATGAATGTACAACGTTTCGTATTGATGGCGATTACTCAGACAGTCGCAGACCTGACAAGGTGGAGTTCACTACCGATATAATCAAAGATTTGAGCCGCAGAGATTTTACGATTAATGCCATGGCTTATAATCCTAAGATTGGTTTAGTAGATCCATTTGGCGGCGCAGAGGATATTAAAGCCAAAGTAATTCGTTGTGTAGGTAATGCGGAAGAGCGGTTTACCGAGGACGCATTGCGTATATTAAGAGCGGTTCGATTTTCGGTGCAACTTGATTTCTGTATTGATTCTTCGACCAATAATGCGATTGAACTGCTTCATAAAAATCTCAAGAATATTTCTATCGAAAGAATAACAAGCGAACTAAACAAAATGATTGTATATCCGTCGTTTTATCGACAGATGTTGTGCCGCGAGTTTTTATTCACTTTAATAATCCCTGAATTAAAAGAATGCGTTTCATACGATCAGCACAACCCCTACCACGCATATGATTTATATATGCACATAGCTCTTGCGGTTGGATTTGGAAATAGAGACATCATAACAGAGTTGGCATTGTTATTACACGATATCGGAAAACCACAGTGCCAGGCATTTGATGAATGCGGAATTGCACATTATTACGAACACGCAAAAATCGGCGCTGCCTTGGCAGATGAACGTCTGAAAGCAATGAAGTATGACAACGATACGAGAAAGAAAGTTGTGGAGCTGATAAGTTATCACGACGCAACGTTCGATGATGAACCTAAACACATTAAAAAATGGCTGAATAAAATAGGCGAAGAACAGTTCAGAAGACTGCTTGAAGTACGTTACGCCGATATCTTTGCGCAAAACGCTATGAAAATGCATCAAAGACTTGCCTATATTGACCGTATAAGAGAACGATTAGACGAAGTACTTGCGTCCGAACAATGCTTTAAACTTAAAGACCTTGCAGTTAACGGCAATGATTTGATGGAGATCGGTATTCCAAAAGGCAGAGAAGTTGGAAATACATTAAATTGGCTACTTGATATGGTGATTAATGGAGAAGTTGAAAATAAAAAAGATGAATTATTAAACTTAGCAAGAAAAAATAAGGAGAATAATTATAATGTTTAAGAGAAATAGTTTCAGTAACGTAGTGATTAATGGACAGACAATTACTTGCTCTGGCAGCAACATCACAATTTCAAATGGCAAAGTTGTTGTTGACGGCAAGATAATTCAATCTGACCTTAGTGGTAATGTCGAAGTTATTGTTAATGGCGATGTCAATAAACTTGATTGTGCGGGCTCTGTTGAAGTACGTGGAAATAGCGGCTCCATTGATTGCGGCGGAAGTTGTACTGTCGGCGGAGATGTCAATGGAAACATTGACGCCGGTGGCTCTATTACTTGCGGTAATGTTTCTGGCGATATTGACGCTGGAGGAAGTGTAAGATGCAAAAGGTACTAATATGGTAATACAAAATCAACTACTTTGTAAAATATATACAAACATTGCCAACAAGCATCCAGATTGGTCTGGTAAACGAGTGTGGTGTACTACACTATGGATTGCAAAGAAAAGAAAAATAATTAGGAGATAAAAAATGAAAATTGAACGAATTAAAGAACTTGTAGAATTACTCGCCAATGCGTCTGACGCTTATTATGTAAACGATAAGCCTATTATGTCAGACAAAAAATATGACGAGCTTTACAGTGAATTAGAAATGCTTGAAAAAGAGACGGGATACATCATTGCCTCATCTGTAACTCAAAAGGTACAAGGCAAAGTGCTTGATGGGTTTAAGAAGGTTACACACTCCAAGCCAATGCTCTCTGCGGCAAAGACAAAAGACGTTAACGAAATCAAGAAATTCATTGGCAATAATGATTATTATTGCAGTTACAAACTCGACGGATTGACATTGGTATGTGTATATGAAAATGGCAAATTTAAACAGGCAACAACTCGTGGGACGGGGCTTGTTGGCGAAGACGTTACAGAACAAGCCAAAATGATTTCAAATCTTCCTATGTCTGTTCCTTATGATGGATATCTTGAGTTACGTGGCGAATGTGTTGTGTCTTGGGCAAACTTCCACAAAATCAATTCGAAACTTTCGGAACCGTATTCACATCCTAGAAATTTAGCCGCAGGAAGTTTGCGTAATCTTGATACAAATATTACAAAACAGAGATGCCTTTCTTGGATTGCATTTGAATGCGTTTCTGATTTGTACGACAACGGCAAGTTATTCGATTCTAAATGGGACGAACTTGGGTACCTTGATTATCTTGGTTTTGAAACAGTAGACAGACGTTGCGGTAAAATTGAAGATTGTATCGAAGAAATGCAACCAGATGATTATGGGTATCCAGTAGATGGACTTATATTTGAAATGTGCATGAAAACATACTCAAAATCTCTCGCATCAACTGCGCACCATGAAGGTTGCCGAATGGCTCTTAAATGGGCTGATTCTACGTATGAAACAGTTCTTCGAGATGTTGTTTGGGACGTAGGACGGAGCGGTGTAATTTCTCCAGTAGCTGTGTTTGATGAAGTAGATTTGGATGGAGCGTTAACTACACGAGCTACACTTCACAACTTGTCTATCATCGAAGGACACGAACTTGGCATTGGCGATACTATTACTGTGTATCGTAGCAATATGGTTATTCCTAAAATTGATGATAATCTTACGCGAAGCAATACATTGATTATTCCAGATGTGTGTCCTTGCTGTGGACATAAAGCAGAGATTAAATATACGGACAGCAGTAAGTTCCTTATGTGTGCCAATCCAAACTGTTCATCGAAATTGCTTGCAAAATTAGTACACTTCGTAAGTCGTAATTGTATGAACGTGGACGGTATGTCTGAGGCTACGCTTGAATTTTTAATCAACAAAGGTTGGGTGAAATCTTTCAAGGATATTTATCATCTCGTAGATTATAAAGATAGATGGGAACGTTGTGATGGCTTTGGCAAAGCTAGCGTTAAAAAGATTTTAGACTCTATTGAGATGAGTCGAAATGTTAAGCTCGAAAACTTCATTTGTGCATTGTCAATTGACGGTATCGGAACTTCTGCGTCTAAAACAATTGCAATCAACTTTAATGGCTCATTTGACGCATTCTTTGGGGCTTTAACGGTGAATTATGATTGGTCTAGTCTTACTGACTTCGGAGCAATTACTGCTCGAAATATAGCCGATTACGGGGCTAAATTGGCAGATGAAGTTTACAGCCTTGCTCAAGAAATGCAATTTGTAAAATATGAGAAGAAAGTGACAACCGACAATCCATTTAATGGTAAGACACTTTGCGTAACTGGGAAGTTGTTCAACTTCACAAGAGATAGTATAAATGCAAAAATTTCAGAGCTTGGCGCCAAGGCTGCAGGTTCTGTAAGTAAGAATACTGATTACTTGATTACTAATGAGGCAAGCGGTAGCAGTAAATATAAGAAGGCAATGGAATTAAATATTCCGATTATTACGGAAGAAGAATTTTTAAAAATGATAGGAGAATGATTATGAATAACGAAACAATTCACGAATACAAAATTAAACTTAGAGGCGACGGAGTATATGACATTTATTTTGATGGTGTGTATATGTGTAGCAAAGGAAGTTTTAAAGCCGTTATCAAAGAGCTTGAAACTATTATGTCCGAAGCAGACGAGTACATACTCAACGAAACAAAATGATTGAGGTGATTAAATGAAGATTTTAGAACTATTTGCTGGAACGAGATCAATTGGCAAAGCATTTGAAAGAAGTGGTCACGAAGTATATTCTATAGAATGGGACGAAAGTTTTGAAAATATTGATTGGAACGTAGATATCGGTAAAATTACCGCACAAGATATTCTTGAAAGGTTTGGTAAGCCAGATGTAATATGGGCAAGCCCAGACTGTTCAAGCTTCAGCATCGCGGCTATTAGCCACCATCGAAGAAAAAATCCCGAAACCGGAAATCTTGACCCGGTTAGTGATTATGCAAAGTTTTGTGACCAAGTAGACCAAAATGTTCTTAAGCTTATCAAAGATTTAAATCCAACATATTATTGGATAGAAAATCCGGTTGGCGGTTTAAGAAAGATGACATGGATGCAAGACATTCCATATAGATATACAACTACATACTGCCAGTGGGGAGATACCCGTATGAAACCTACGGATTTATTTACTAATTATCCAAACGCCACATTCCCTCGGTGTAAAAATGGAGACACGTGTCACGAATCAGCACCACGAGGCAGCAAAACCGGAACACAAGGATTAAAAGGCGCAAAGGATAGATCTCGTATTCCCGATAAATTGTGTGATTATATAGTTAGACTTTGTGAGAAAAATTTAAAATAATTTTCCAAAATATGGCTAAAAACGTTTGACAATACAAAATGATTGGTATATAATAAGTATACAAATCTTAGAAAGGAGAAAACAATGGACGAACAAAACAAAGTAATTGAAGATGCTGTTGCAGAATTGCAAGGCGCAGATGGAGTAAAACTCAAAGAAGTAATTGAAAAATGGTTTGAAAGCACACGCAACCAAGGGCTTAAAATTGGTGCATCTTACATAAGCGCCGCAGTTGCTGGAGTAATGCAGAGACATCTCAAGAAGGGGAAAGACGCAAGCCTAAGAGATTATAAGCGCATGGCAGATGACATTTATAAGATTATTTCTGTGCAACTTAATACACAACAAAATGATTTGGAGGATGAAGATGACGGAACAACAGAAGAAAATCGTTGAACCAATTTTATCAACAATTAAAAACGACGACATTAGAGAATTTGCAGAAGTATTACTTGATGGATTGCCTGATTATATTTGGCATGTTGGCGCGTCTTCGACCGGCAAATATCATCCAGCATATTCTTTGGGCGAAGCCGGCCTGATGAGACATCTGATTGCCGCAACTAGATTTCTGAATTTCTTATTGGAGCTTGAACAGTACAATACTAAGTTTAATGATAGAGAAATGGATTTAATGCGAGTAGGAATACTTACGCATGATGGCAGAAAGAGCGGATCACAAGAAGATTACGATAAATCAAAGTTTACTAAGTTTGACCATCCTATTCAAATGGCAAATGTTGTACGTGGTTACAAGGGTAAATATCTAACGCCAAATGCTATTGAGTTTATTGCTGAATGTATTGAATCACACATGGGGCAATGGAATACAGACAAAAAGAGTAATACGGTTCTACCAAAGCCAGCAAGTATGGCTCAAGAACTAATACACCTTGCGGACTACTTGGCATCGCGCAAAGACCTAACGATGGCGTTTGATATTGTAACGCAATCAAAGGCCGAAGAAGCTAACTTAAATGAGTATAAAATGAAGGGCGGTTCATTCGCCGGAAAAACAATTCCAGAAATTGCGAAGATTAGACCTAGTTGGGTTACGTGGGCAAAAGACGAACATCCATCAGAAGTTGTTCGTAGCTTAGCAAAACAATTTTTAGATAGTCAGGAGGATGATGAAATATGAGTAACTTTGTAATGGGCTGGGTTGGCGCTTACGACGGCAACTATCCAATTGCAACATTTAGTAGTGAACGAAGAAAGGCAATGGTTGAAAAAATACGTCAGCGTAAATATAACTTTAATTTTTCTGATTCACAATTTTTGCCAAACTGTAGCCCTTATTATGACGATGGCAAGATTTGTATTCTAACTAAAAAAGAATTTGATGAAACAATGCAAGAAGCATGGAAAGATAGACCTAGAGGTGCAAGGTTATTACCAATGGATGTGATTACGCTTCCAATAAAGAGAGGCGTGTTATATGAAAAAGCTAAGTATTTAGAGGAGGATAATAAAAATGTTTGATGAAGAATTCTATGATAATGAACAAGCTCAAGCGATTGCTAGATGCGAAGAGTGTGGCGAACTTATCTACGATAATTCTGGTGATATGTATGTAGATAATGAAGGAAACTATTTTTGCAATTTAGAATGTGCTTTAAATTTCTATGGCATCCATCAGCCAGAAGAGTGTTTGGTAATGTTGGAGGACTGAAATGGGCGTTGTTAACAATGTTAAAGTATATGGTCTTGAAGAGTCGATTAAGAGAGCGAAATATCCAATGTCTGTTGATACCGAATCTTTAAATTCAGAATTGACCAAGGGTATTAAAGCGTTGGCTAATTCTAAACGTGGTGAAGGCCATGACCAATGGCTTACTGGCGTAATAGTTCAGTTTGATCTTACATTTACAGTCAAAGCATGGACGGAAGCGGAAAGATATCATTTTCTTGACTTTGTAAGTTCTCAATCAACAATGCATCGCATTACTAAATTTGATTTAGATAAATCATATATTGATTATGTAGATTATCGCATTATTAATATTATGAAAGAAAAAATTGATAAATACAATAGATTGGTTACAATGAGACCAGATGTTGATTTACCAGAATATAATCAAGAAATAAAAGACACATATCTTGAAATTCTTTATAGTAATCCATGTGGATTTAAACTTACCGCTGGAATGACTACAAACTACAGGCAACTTAAGACAATATATAATCAAAGAAAAACGCATCGACTTCCGGAATGGTGCGAGTTCTGCGCTTGGGTTGAAACGTTGCCAATGTTTAAAGAATTATGTTTGGGTGGTGATAGTGATGGTCAAAGTACGTGAAGATTTAACTGGAAAAGTGTTTGAAAGACTAAAAGTTGTTCAACAAGCAGAAGACTACGTATACCCTAATGGAAAACGCAAAGCGCAATGGTTATGTCAATGTTCTTGTAAAAAAAATAAATTTGTTGTTGTTTGTGGTGACGACCTAAAGTGTCGCAAGATTAAATCTTGTGGGTGTTTAAAAAGTGAAAATGCACAACATCTGATTGAGAAAAATAAAAAGTTTAATCAATATAAAATATTAGAAGAGTATGGTGTTGGAAAATATTCAAATTGTAACGATGTATTTTTGTTTAGTTTACAAGACTTAAATTTAATAAAACAATATACATGGTGGAAGGATAAAAATGGATATCCTAGAGCAAAAATTAACGGCGAACTCATGCGAATGCATAAATTTCTTGGTTTTATAAGACATGATCACATAAATAGAAATAAATCTGATAATAGAAGAGAAAATTTGCGTCCAGCCACATATGGTGAAAATAAATATAATAGTTCTATACGTAGTGATAATAATAGTGGAATTATTGGAGTTGGATGGGTGGAAGAAACTTCAAATTGGAGAGTAAGAATTCAATTTGAAGGCAAACCAATTTATATAGGAAGATTTGATAATATAAAAGACGCAATTAAAGCAAGGCTACAAGCAGAAGCGAAGTATTTTGGTGAGTTCGCCCCACAACAACATCTATTTATAGAATATGGAATCGAGGTGATAAAATGAATAAAGAACATACATTGCTTTTAATTTTAGGACGTACTGCATCTGGAAAAGATACTCTTGTATACAAACTTTGCGAACGCGTAGGATTAAAACAATTAATTAGTTACACTACAAGAGAACGTAGAATTAACGAGGGGGAAACCCATAAATTTGTTACAGAAGAAGAATATCAAACAATGCTCGCAAATAATGAAATTGCGGTAGATACCAATATTGCTGGAAATTATTACTGGAGCACAATAAGGCAATTATACGAAGCAGATATGTATGTGGTTGATTATATAGGTTATAAGAAGCTAAAAGAACTTGATCTACCTAACTTACGCCTGGTATCTGTGTTTATCAATACACCTGACGAGATCCGCGAAGAAAGAGCGCTAAATCTTAGAAAAGATGATAAAGCTAAGTTTAGGGTACGCGATTTCGCGGAAAGAAATCAATTTAAAGATATGCTTAAAAACGCAGACTTTGACTATGCGATATCAAATATTAACTTTCCACGAGCTTACTCTGTGTTAAGATGGATTGCGACGATTGAAGATGTGATTAAAAACAATAAGGAGGACACGACAGAATGATTATTGCTTGTGATATGGATTGTGTGTTAAACAATCTTATGGATAAAACACTTGAAATCTATAATGCTCAAAGCGGTAAAAATATCCAAATGTCAGACTTAACTTCGTATAATTTCTACGATTGTCTTGATAAAAAGGATGCAGACGGTATTACAAAACTATTCAAAAATAAACTGCTATGGGATTCTCTTACGCCAACCGATGGTTCGAGAGAGGGGTTACAGAAGCTTATTGACGCTGGTCATCGTGTTTATATTGTTACAGCGACAGCAACAGAAAATTGGCCGTGGAAAATTAGTTGGTTAAAGAAATATTTCCCATTTTTTAATACCAATAACGTTGTGCGCATGAATGATAAATCACTATTTAAGTGTGATGTAATGATTGAAGATTCGTATGAACAACTGATTAAAAATAAACTGTGTAAAAAGATTTGTTTAGATTATCCTTGGAATAATGATGAGCATAAAGATTGGGTGCATGATACGCATCGTTGTAAAAATTGGACTGATATTTTAGAAGCAGTAAATAAAATTGAAAAGGAGATTAAAGAATATGAATGAGAAAGTAGTATTTCATAGTAGTCACTGCCCACGTTGTTTAATTCTTGAAAAGAAACTCAAAGAAAAGGGTATTAAATACGAAGAAAACAACGACGTGCAAGTGATGTTGGACAAAGGCCTTGAGATGGCTCCGGCGCTTGAAGTCGGAGATAAACTTATGGGGTACAAAGAAGCGGTAAAATGGATTGGAGAACAGTAAGAAATGGGCAAGTATAGTAGTTATATTAAATATGTAAACTTTATTAACAAATATAAAAAGGCATCAAATGCATCAAGTGGTAGTGAGGTTGACTCAAATGCAAATGTGGAAAACAAGAACGTCGCAACAATGCAAGGTGAGCTGCCAAAAAGAGATTTGATTGGTACAAACAGATTATTGATGTGGAATAAAATCTCAGAAATGTTTGGCGAAGAAATGGCAGACGAGTACATTAGACAACTTGAATCTCACGAGATTTATAAACACGACGAAACGTCTGTAATGCCATATTGCGTAAGCATTACGATGTATCCGTTCTTGTTTGAAGGTTTAAAATCTATTGGTGGATTGTCTAGTCCTCCGACAAATCTTGATTCTTTTTGTGGTTCATTTATTAATCTTGTTTTTGCAGTTGCATCGCAATTTGCCGGAGCAGTATCTACCCCCGAGTTTTTAACCTATCTAGATTATTTTATTCGAAAAGAGTACGGGGATGATTATTATATTAATTCAGAAAAGGTCGTAACATCTGGAAATAGACCTAAGACAATTGATAAAATTATTACCGATAAATTTAGTCAAGTAGTATACTCATTAAATCAACCAGCAGCAGCAAGGAATTTCCAAAGCGTAAACTAAATGCGCCTATATATAGGAATATATATAGAAAACTCCTTTAATTTCTGGAAACTCTTGTCTAACCAAATCATCTTATTAGAAAAGGAGGATGATTATGGGAAGAAAAATAACCGAACAAGACGACGAACTTATTTTCGAATTATATGTAAATCAAAAGAAGTCTAGTGTAGAAATTGGCAAAATATTACACGTCACACATCGTAGCATTCTTCTGCGTTTAAAACAGATGGGTGTTACAAGGCGCAATGCTAGTGAATCTCAATTTGCAAAGAATAATAAAAAAGTTCCACCCGAATTTAGTAACTACGACGTAATGTATGATTTATATGTCATGCAACATCATACGAAGGAACAGCTTGGTGAAAAGTTTAATTGTGCACCACATGTAATAGATAGGGTTTTAAGAGAACTAGGAATACATGTGAGAGATGCATCCGAAGCAAAAATTGGTGTTCGAAGCGGAAGCAATCATCATAATTGGAAGGGTGGCATAAGCACCTTAGAGGCGAGATGTCGCCAGTTTTACCAAGATAATATTTCTCCAAAAATTAGAGAAAGAGATAACTACACTTGTCAATTATGTGGCAGCCATAGCCATTTGCACACGCATCACATTATTCCGTTTTCAACAATTATCAAGGAGATATGTGATGAAAACAAACATCTTGATGTTATTAAAAATGTAAATGATTTATATAATATTATAATTAACGATAAAAGATTTTTAAACGAAGACAATCTTATAACATATTGTAAAGACTGTCATTTGTTTATAATACATGGTTACGACAAGACAATCAGAAGCGAAGTCTCTTAATTAGAGAAACGTTCAACGACTACTGTTATTACAGGTACATCATAAGCGATTGATGATGGAAATGGGGAGCATCCTTATGGATGGTGATATAGTCTGATCTTTATAGTGATATAAAGCAGTTCATAAGAGAACGCATACAACCTAGCGACTTGTATGGAACATAAATGGTTTTGGAATATTGCTTATTTTGATAAAAATTATTTTGATGGAATTTTCCATGAGTTTATTTTTCCAGATGATGACGAGCCTCAGTGGGATAGTGTAAATTGGTTGCAAAAGAGATTTATGAAGTGGTTTAACGCAGAACGACTTAAAACACCTCTTACTTTCCCAGTTGAAACAGTAAACCTTTTAGATGATGGCAAATCATATGTTGATGATGAATGGTTTGATTTTTCTGCGGAAATGTACTCTGAAGGACATTCATTCTTTACATATAGAAGCAATAGCGTTGATTCACTTGCAAGTTGCTGTAGACTTCGCAATGAACTTCAAGATAACACGTTCTCGTTTACTCTTGGCGCTGGCGGAGTATCTACTGGGTCAAAAGGTGTTATTACAATTAATATCAATAGACTTGTACAAAATGCAACCAAAGAAAATAAAGATATTTCCGAAGCGGTAGCAGAGCAGGTTAAAAAGGTCCATTGCTATCTCAAAGCGTTTAATGAAATCATGAAAGATAATTTTAACAGTAGATTATTACCTGTTTATGACGCAGGCTATATTTCTCTTGAAAAACAATTTTTAACTTTGGGATGTAATGGTTTTGCAGAGGGAGCGGAGTTCTTAGGTATTCCAATTACACCTAACGAAAAATACTTTGATTACTGCGAAAAAATTCTTAAACCAATTTACGAACTCAATAAATCAGAAAGAACAAGCGAATTGATGTTTAATACAGAATTTGTTCCAGCTGAAAATCTTGGTGTTAAAAACGCAAAATGGGATAAAGAAGATGGATACTTTGTACCCCGTGATTGTTATAACAGTTACTTCTATATCGTAGAAGATGAGAGAACAAATGTCGTAGACAAGTTTATTCTTCACGGTGACAAGCTTACGAAATATTTAGACGGCGGCTCAGCGCTGCACGCAAATCTTAATGAGCATTTAACAAAAGAACAGTATAAAGTACTTATGACAGACGCAATTAAGACGGGATGTTCTTACTTCACATTTAATATTCCAAACACAATTTGTAATGAATGCGGACACATCAGTAAACATCGTATGGATCACTGTGAAAAATGTGGAAGTACCAACATCGATTACTTGACAAGAATTATCGGCTATCTTAAGAGAGTGTCTGCGTTCTCCGAAGCGCGTCAAAAAGAGGCAGCAAAGAGATATTATGAATAAATTAAAATATCTTGGATATAGCGTAGTCTTTCAAGAAGTACCTGGCGAAGTAACGCTAGCGATAAATATTAGTGGTTGCCCTCACAAATGTGAGGGTTGCCACAGCAAGTATTTGTGGGAGTATGACGGAAACTATTTATATGATGATTTAGAACGATTGATTAAACAATACGAAGGATTAATTACATGTGTTTGTTTTATGGGCGGTGATCAAAATTTCGAAGAATTATCAATGGCTGCTCTTATTGTTAAATATCATGGATTAAAAACAGCTTTATATAGTGGAGATTCAGAAATCAATTTAAATAATAATCTTGCAATTGGTTTTGATTATATCAAAATTGGACCATATAATGAAAAATTTGGCGGATTAAATTCGCCAACTACAAACCAAAGAATGTATCAGTATATTGACGGTGTATGGAAAGATATTACATATAAATTTTGGAAAGAGGATAAAAATAATGGTAAAAATTAAGCAAACCGAAGACAAGGAGCTTTTAGAAGAAATTCTTAAACAACTTGAAGAAAACAATCATATATGCCCGTGCTCTACACGACAAGATCCTAAATTAGATAAATGTATGTGCGAGGCGTTTAGAACTATAATCAGTAGTAATACGCCAGGCATATATGAATGTGGATGTGGTCGCTATATAGCCACTATAACAGAAGACTAACAATACAAAATAATTAAAATAAAAGGAGAATAAAATTATGGCAAACATCAAAGAAAAAACTTTAGAACAACTTAAAGAAGAATTCTTACAAGCACAAAAGGCGTATGATGACGCCAAAAGGCTTGAAGAAAAAAAGAAAAAGATGGAAGAAGAAAAGAGAAAGGCAGAACTCGCTGCAGACAAAGAAAAGCGTGAAAAGGAAATCGCAGACTTAATGAATCAGCTCGAAAGATTGCTAGTTGCTTACAATAGAGATTACGGTGCTTACAGAACTAATAGAAGCGGCATCTTTGGTTCATTGTGGCCAATCTTTATTTGATTGGTGATATTATGAAAAAATTTATATTTTATTTTTTGTCGTTTACATGGGGATTGCCAATGACAGTCATTGGACTTTTAGCAGCTCTAGTACTTCGTATTGCAGGTAATAAGCCTAAAAAGTACGGATATTGCTTACATTTCGAAGTCGGAAATAACTGGGGCGGTATGAGTTTGGGATTTGTTATGATTACAGATAAATATCCAACGTCAAATCTTAAGTGTCATGAACATGGCCATGCTTGGCAGAATTGTTATTGGGGATTATTAATGCCATTCGTAATTTGTATTCCTTCGGCTGTTAGATATTGGTACAGAGAATATTTAGTACGTAGCGGTAAAAAGACATATAGTCAATTGCCAGATTATGATGCTGCGTGGTTCGAAGGTGACGCTACAAAACGCGGAACAAAATTTATTGAAAGTTTAGGAGAAAAATAATATGAGATATTTTGAAGTTGTTAAAGATGAATTCAGAAAAAATCCCGAAGTTGAAATCAAACTTCCTACAAGAGCAACAGGACACTCTGCTGGCTACGACTTCTATAGCCCAGTAAGTGTTACAATTCAACCAAATGAAATGGTAATGATTTGGACTGACGTCAAAGCGCATATGTATTACGATAATGCATTGTTGATTATTCCTAGGTCAAATATGGGAAAACAGCCTATTATGATTTCTAATACAATTGGGATAATTGACTCAGACTATTATGGAAACGAATCTACTGACGGTAATATCGGTTTCAGACTTCTTAATCTTGGTAATACACCTTATGAAATCAAAGAAGGTGACCGTATTGGACAAGGGATTTTTATAAAATATCAAATAACCAAAAATGACACAACAACCAATAAGCGCCTTGGTGGATATGGTAGCACTGGAGTAAAATAATGAGTAAATTTAAAGATTTAACTGGACAAACATTTGAAAGATTAACTGTAATCGAAAGAGCAGAAGACTATATTTCTCCAAACGGTGAAAGACGTGTAAGATGGAAGTGTGTTTGTTCTTGTGAAAATCACAATATTGTTTATGTTACAACATCAAAATTAACAAGTGGACACACAAAATCATGCGGATGCTTACAAAGAGAAACAGTATCTAAAACAATGAAAAAATACAATAAATATGATTTATCTGGAGAATATGGTATTGGTTTGACGTCAAATACAAATCGCGAATTTTATTTTGACTTAGAAGATTATGATAAAGTTAAAAAATACTGCTGGTTTGAAGCGACAACACCACAAGGATATCATATGTTGCAAACAAATACTCAGGGAATACACAAAATTATTACAATGTCTCAATTATTGGTTGGTGTTTGGTACGATCATATTAATAGAAATCCATTTGATAATAGAAAAACAAATTTAAGACCATGCACACAATCAGAAAATACAAGAAATAAAAGTATTCCTTCGCATAATTCATCTAATGTTATTGGTGTAAGTTGGCGCAAAGATAGGCAAAAATGGAGAGCTTTTATTCAAATAAACAATACATATAAACATCTTGGATATTTCATAAGTAAAAATGATGCTATCAAAACGAGACTTCTAGCAGAAAAAGAATATTTTGGTGAGTTTGCTCCACAACAACACTTATTCGAAGAATACAATATAGCATAAATAATTAAATATGGCGGCGGTAGTAAATATCGCCGCTTTTCTTCTAAGGAGGTACATATGAAACTACATATACACTACGTACAAACAGAAGAAGAGGCTAAACAAATACGAGAACAATACAAAATGATTGGACAAAAAGTCTATGTCGTGATTAGCGGCAAAGAATACTTAAAAGAAAATTTAAAAGATTTTTTAAAGGCTAGACAAATCTAGCCTTTTATTGTTTCACCAACAATGTTATAATAGACCTAATAACAATGTGAGGTGAATATAAAATGACAAATGAAGTTGTAGTTGGTTACAGCAG
>JAEIGA010001925.1_pt1 | contig 33064 bp, 21 predicted proteins | sample 9270691 | NCBI WGS metagenome assembly JAEIGA01 (sample SAMN17057246, study PRJNA624740) | gut metagenome | biome: biome; isolation source: fecal sample | host: Bos grunniens | place: China: Xizang | collected 2019 | reverse complement strand
GCGCAGGTTGAAGCGGTACGGATGGAGAGCGACATCAACATCTGGTTTGAGCGCTCACCGATGACGACAGCGTTTTCTGGAACGAGCTTTGCGATCACTTTTGCCGCATCTCGATGATAATGCGTGCGAAGCGTTGCAAGCTCAACTGCCGATTGCCTCCAGAGAGGCGTCATAAGCGCGCTTGATGCAACGAATAAAAGCGGGAGCGAGAACCACACCTTTTTCTTTGCAAAAACAACGGGGAAGGAAAATGCTCCTACGACAACGATCAAAAACACGGCGAAAGAAACCGCCGCTGGAGCGAGAAACACATTAGGCGCCTTGCGCATATAAGGGGCGAGTTCGGCTGCAGGCAGAAAAGCCATAATCACGCTTCCTGCAACGAGAGAGGAAAGTGCAACAGCGATAAGCAGTTTCTTTCTCGCGGAGAAGACGCTTGAGACAAAAGCAAAAAGCGTCGTCACGGCGGCGAGCGCTAACACGCCTACGAAAGTATGCTTCCAGACTATCGCCGCAGGGAAATTATACACTCGCGAGTATACGCTTTGCACTGCCTGAAGCGCGGCGGCCGATGCAAGAGGAGAGGGATTTAGAAGAAGTCGGGCAAGCACGGGAAGGATCAGCACGCCAACGCAGAATAAAATAAAGACCGGCATTTTTAGCGTGTCAGAAGAATCCTCCGAAAGTTCTTTTACATCTTCGCGCATTAACACCCAGAGAAGCGGAATGACAGCAAGAGCAGGAATAAAATAATGCGTATAAAGCGTATTCATCACAGAGACGCCAGCCACATAGAGCGGAACTGCCATGTATAGGAAATGCCGCCATTTTAAGTTTTTCCTCAACGCCGCAGAGAGAGCAAAAAATAGCGGCACAGGAACGAGGAGAACTGCAAGAAAAGAAAGCATAGGCGACGACGGATCACGAGGGAAGGAGGAAAGCCCTCTGAAATGATCGAAGAAGGCAAAGAGAGACGGCAGCGGATAATGGTTTGTGAGCCTACGCACAGCTTCTGACGCGGTGCACGAGTTAACCCCCGCATCTTTGAGAACGGAAAGAATGACGCACCCTTTGCAGGAGAAGATGGCAAGAACGAGCGCGCCGAGAAATATGGCCGCATCCTTAAAACGCGACGATGTTTTAGGAACGCTCATCACACACGCAAAGACAATGGGAACAAGCACCCAGACGGATGGCTTTACCAATGCGATTGAAGCGGTGGCGAGCGCAGAAAAGACAAGACATACTTTACTGCGCGAAAACGCCAGCAACGAGCTTATCACGAGAAGAGAACCTATGAGCACGTCATTTGAAGCAGTACGCTCATACGCCACAGTCATTGGCACAAGCGCGAGCGCCGCGCATAGCATAAACGATGAAAGAGCACCGATCCTGCGCGAGATAAAAGCTGAAAGGCAACACCAGGAGAGGAGATTGAGAGCAAAAAAAGGAATGCGCCATGTCCAAGTGGAAAGACCAAAGAGTAGATGCGCAAGATAACTGAGCCAATGCGTCAAAGGAGAAAAGCCGTAATTCTGAGATTCGCCCCTCGCAAGATCTACGAAAAGTCCGCGCACAAATTTTTCTTTTCCACCGACAAGATAGTATCCTTCATCCGTTGCATTATAGCCGTACTCCCACATTGAAGGAACTCCCGGATCACAATCGCCCCACAACGCGCGCGTCACGACCCAGAGCGCCGCTATGCCTAAAACTGCAAACCAATCAGACTTTTTCAACATAGCCACCCATCCTTTTTTACTCTTCCGCTGCGGAAGATTCTTTTTGAGAGGCTTCTTCCGCCTCAAGAACGCTCTCCTTTAAACACTCAGCCATCTCGACTTTTTTGCCTCTGCGGTTCTCGAGCCTTACGTGAAGATCAATGAGTTTTTGCGCAGCTTTTGAAATCGTCTGCGCATGAGGAGAATCGACAAGTACCTTCTCAGCCTCCATATATTTATCCTGCACCTGTGAAATCGCCTTGCCCATGGCCTCGAACGTCATGAGGAAAGTGTTCATGCGGGCAAGAAGTTCGCGAGCCGCCTTAACTATCGCCCCTTGGCTCCTAGATTCTTTTTCATGCTGCCAGGCAAGATAGACGAGGCGCAGATACGCAGAAAGGGTAAGGGGAGTCACAAGCACAACGTTGTTATCGACTGCAAATTTCCAGAGCGACGGCTCCGCTTTGAGAGCCTCCTGCAAAGGCGCCTCGTACGCAACGAACATCGCTGTGACAGGAAGATAATTTCTTTCGCCGTACTCTTCGGAGAGAGTTTTCGGATACTTCTTTTTCGCAAGTTGATTTATCTTCTCCTTCACACTCGCGACGTGCGAGGCTAAATATGAAGAACGCGCACTCTCGTCCTTTGCCTCAACATACTGAAAATACGCCGTGAGCGAAACCTTGCTGTCTATAACGAGCCAGCGGTTTTCCGCATCGCACACCTGCGCATCGGGCCTGTCGGTAGCGATGCCTTCCTGAAGGAAGAAGTTCACATTCTCCTCAAGCCCCGCCTGCCTGAGTTTCTCCGCGAGAATCTCTTCACCCTTGCGCCCTTGGAAACTTGAATTTGAAGAGAGCGCATCTGTTACATGCGTAAGGTCCTTGGCAACTTCACTTATGCGAGCGATATCCTTGCCTATCGCCTCTGCAAGTTTCGCGTGCTCCACTTCCGTTTTCTCCGTCGCGCTGCGAAGTGTGTCAAGCTGCTCACGAAGTGGCTTTAACATCACCTCAAGCTGTGCGCTGTTTTCCTTCCGAAGGTCTCCGCTCTCAGCCTTGAGCGTCTGAGACGCAAGATTTGCAAACTGTTCGCGGAGAGTTTTTACCATCTGAGAAGTTTTTTCGTTCATCTCAAGCATCAGCCGATCACACGACTCATCCTTCGCCTGAAGAAGCCTTGCGCACGATTCGTCCTTCGCCTGCAATCGTGAGGCAGTGCTCTCGCGCTCGAACTTGAGCTCCTGCTGAAGGCGCTCCTTTTCAATGCGCGCCGCCTCAGCCGCCGCCTTTGCGCGGAAGGCAAACCCAACCGAAGCACAAAGGCTCGCTGCAAGAACCACGACTGAAATCGCTAAGAAAATTTCCATTTTTCACCCTCCCTTTTCTTCCCAAAACTCAAGCCACTCGTCGAGAAAGAGCTCCAGCGTTTCCTTGTTCTTAAACGCCTTCTCCGTGGCCTTAAACATATCCTTTGTCTCCAAGAGCGCAGAAATGTAATCGCGCTTGAGATCTTTAAACGGCTGAAATCGCACCTTAGGGGCGCCGTGCTCGATGAAGATTGCGACGGAAAGAGCAAGAATATACTTAATACGTCTTTCTTCGTCCGTCCCGGAATAGAACTCGTCGTAATCTGAAAAAAGCATTTTCGGCAGGAGAGGCAAATACGCATGAACTCCCTTAAGTTGCGAAGGATGCGTCCCCGACGCTCCTTCCTCGAAATACTGAGCATAGCCTTCATTTAACCAAGGCGATGGCGCTATCGCGGAGCAGGCATAAGTAAGATACTGATGAAACGCCTCGTGGCGGATCGTCTTCAGCAAAGCCGCATCCCCGTTTGAAGGACGGTACGCGACAAGCTCTCGCCTCGCGGGGCTCCAATACGCCGCAGTCCAGATAAGATTTGTAAGTCCGTCCGCCTCTAAAGCTTCAATGTATCTTTCACGTGACGAAAAAATTCTCGCGACACAAAGAGTGTTTGTTCCGTCAAGCGGCGAAGGAACTGTTGCGGCATAGCTTTGGCGCATTTCAGAAAACTCGTTCGTGAGATTTACAATAAACGCCTCAGCAAAAGGAAGTTCATCGAGAACGACAAACTCGTCAGCCTCGGTGACGCGCCAAGAAGGATACGCCCTTACGCTGTGGCGCGCGTCATCGCGTAGGAGAAGTCTCTCGCGCACCATCTCGCTTATCTCTTTTTTCTTCTTCGTAAGATCACCCGTCTCGCGCCACGCATGACGCGAAAGCTCTTTCCATAGCGGATTTTTCTTTTCAAACAGTTCTCTGTTAAAATCCTCAAGCCTCGCGTCAAAATCATCCTCGTCAGCAAGAAGCCATGTGGCAAGGCGCCAGACTTTCTCTCCCCTGGGAAGAAAAGAGCAGACTATCGCCGTGCGGTTTGTTCCCTGCCAATATTCCACCTTGCTAAAATCGTGCGGCGTTATGCGAGGCTTTGACATCTCGTCCGCTATCACGATGGGGGAGATAAGTTCAATCGCTCGGCGGCGGGAAGGAATGTCGTCCTCCTTCACTCCGCCGACAGAGCGCGTGAACGATAAGCGAGTGAGAACTGACGATTCCGAAAAGGAGGAAGGCGGCTGAAGAGAGAAAGTCGAATAAGTAAAAACTCTTCCCTCGTCATCTACCCATCTGCCGTCTACCGTGCGCGAAACCCAAAGGTCAAGATGATTGTACCTATCTTCAAGATACCTTCTCGCATCCTGCCGCACGAGATACGGTTGAGCGCGAGGCATATCGAGCGGTATGGGATCTGCCGCCAGCAACGAGGCAACGCTCGCGAGAAGAAAAATCACAATGCACCTGTAGCAAGAGAAGAGAACGTCGTGATGGGTGTCGCGTCGCGGTAATTGTCGATAACCTGCCTCACATCGCGAATAAGTCCTGAAAGCTCATCATGAAGAGACTGGTCATTTACGAGACGCCCAAGAGTTCCCTCTCCGCTTTCCATTTTTTTCGCAAGAGCATTAAGGCTTTCAAGAAGCGACGACGCTTTAGTTGAGATTCCTTTCGTATCAAGTTGCTCGGCCGCCTGACGAAACGCCGCGACACCAGCTTCAATGTCCGCGAAAAGTTTTTCGCGGTTTAACTTCTCTGTTACACCCTTGGCGTTGGCAAGCGTGTCGCGGAAATCGTTGTAGACCGTTTCGTCGGAAGAGAGGAGCTTGCCGACAAAACCCTCGCCCTTCTCGATGCGGGCTGTCACTTGAGAGATGTCTTTTGCCGCGCTGTCGGCCTTTGCAACGAATGACTTGGCATTCTCAAGAATCTGTTTTACGTCATTAACCATCGTGCGGGCTTCGTCCGCGAAAAGGCGCGCGCTGGCGGCTGCCGCCTCGGCGTTCGTGACAATGGCGCGCAGTTCAGGGCCTGAGGTTGCAATATTGAGGTTGTGCGTGATCTGACGAATGTCATCCATCCAATCGGAGGAAGACTCTCCTTGAAATACGCGCGAGGAAAGATCTACCGCCTCGCCGTCACCCTCTTCCAGTTTGAGATAATACCCTCCAAGCATGGAAAGGTTGCACACCGTGGCTCGGCACCCTTCGCGCAAAATCACATCGGGGTCTATCATCGCGGTGACGACGAGATTGGACGGCGTTACCGTCACGTGCTCAATAGCGCCGACCTTGGTGCCTCGGTACATCACGTTATCGCGGTCCTTAAGCCCACCAACCTGTTCAAACGAAAACTTGACCGGGACGCGATTGCGGCCCGCAAGCACATCAACGCCTGAAATGACTATCGTAAAGTACCCTAAAAGCAGCAGTACCGTAACCATGAAAAGCCCGACGAGGGCCTGCGTGAACGCTTCACTTTTCCTTTTCATATTTCCTCCCCTTTCGATGCCGCAATGAATGAGCGAACCTCGGGAATGTCACTTTTCAAAAACTCCTCCGGCGGAAGGCAAACCACAGCCTTGCCGTCTTTTACAAGCATTATGCGAGTGGCCGTCTTCACCGCGAGAACCATATCGTGCGTGACGACGACAGATGTAACCTTATGCTTTCTGTTGAGATCGGAAATCAGTTTTGAAATATGTACCGAAGTTACAGGATCAAGCCCCGATGTCGGCTCGTCATAGAGTATCACCTCCGCCTCGCGCACGATTGCGCGCGCAAGACCTGCGCGCTTTTGCATTCCTCCTGAAATTTCTGAAGGATACTTTTCTGCCGCATCTAAAAGGCCGACTGCCGCAAGAGCGTTGTCGACGCGTCGGGCAATTTCGTCTGCGTCAAGGCGCATTGTCTCTTCAAGCGGCAAAGCCACGTTTTCCCAGACAGTCTTCCACGCAAGAAGCGCACCGCTCTGAAAGAGATAATCGAAGCGCACATCGGCTCGGCGTACCTCGCCTGAATCTGGCTCAATAAGACCTATGGCGTGTTTGAGCGTCACCGACTTTCCCGTGCCGGAGGGCCCGAGAATCACAAAAACCTCGCCGCGCTCGACATCAAAAGTAAGCGAATCGAGAACCTTCCTGCCCCCGAAACTTTTTGACACTTGATCAAACTCAATTACTTTTTCGCCCATCACGACCCCCATCAATAAAACACGCGAGAAACCATATACCCAGAAATGAGTATCGCGAGGAACGAAACGATTACTGCCCTTTGCGTAGACTTGCCTACGCCAAGCGCACCAAGATTTGTGCCAAGGCCTTCACTTACGGAAATAACTCCTATAAGAAGGCCGAAGAGCGCAGATTTGCCGATGCCGACAAAAAGATCTTTCGACTCCGCCATCCAAAGAGCGCCCGACATAAATTGCTGAAAGTCGACATTAAGTTGCGTAGATCCGACGATGCCGCCGCCGAGTGCGCCCATGATGCAGCAGTAAAACGCGACGACTGGAGCCATAAGAACAAGAGCGAAAATCCGAGGCGCGGCAAGGAAGCGCTCAGGCGGAATACCCATAATTTTAAGGGCATCTATCTCATCGTTCACTTTCATTGTGCCAAGTTCAGCTGCGATTGCAGAGCCCACGCACGCGGCAAGACAAATCCCGCAACAAAACGCGCCCATTTCGCGCAAGAGAGTAAGCATCACCGCAGCGCCTAAGTAAAGCTCCTGATTAAACCGCGCAAGTTCCAAGCCGACTTGAAGAGAAAGAATCATCCCCATGAAAACGGAAACGACAGTAACTACAGGAAGAGTGCGAATGCCTGTTGCGTAAAGCTGGCGGAAGAGATCCGCCCGCGGACGCGAGAAGAGAAGAACGTACGGAAAATAAAACGCCGAGCGCACCAGAATCAGCCCGGCGAACCCGATAGATGAAATAAACCTCGGCACAAAGCGCATAAATCGGGATTATACAAGATTTACGGCATCAATGTCAATTGCAACGCGCAGCGCCGACGGCGGCTGACGAACTGACAAAAGCCACTTCCAAGCCTTGACGATTAAAGAGGCGGCGACTGCACGCACTACAATCTGCCACCTGTACCACCCGTCGGCCTTTTCAAGAACTGACGGCACCGCTTCTGAAACGAGCATCTCTCCAGGCTGAAGGCAGGAGGCAAACTTTTCAAGAGACTTTGAATACATCGTCGCCCAATCGCCCGCGAGGCGCACGTCTTTCGATTTTATCTTGAGGACAGCCAAGCGGCAATACGGAGGGAAGAATGCTTCGCGTCTCTCATCAAGCTCGCTCTTTGCAAAAACTTCGAATCCTCCGCGCACGACTGATGTGAGAACTTTGTTTTCAGTATCGTACGTCTGCACAAAGACTTCACCGGGAAGTTCAGCGCGTCCCGCGCGCCCCGCAACCTGCGCAATAAGCTGGAACGACCGTTCTGAAGCGCGAAAGTCCGGCGTTGAAAGAGACGCATCGGCATTGAGGACGCCAACAAGCGTAACGTTAGGGAAATCAAGCCCCTTTGCTATCATCTGCGTTCCGATAAGAATATCAGCCTCACCTCTGCCGAATGCGCTTAAAAGATCATCATGCGAATGGCGACGCGAAGTGGAGTCGGCATCCATTCTTAAAATGGAAGAATCGGGAAAACATTTTTTAAGAGCATCCTCTGCTCGCTGCGTGCCTACTCCCTGACACGAGAAGGAGACATTTGAACATACGGGGCATTTTACTGGAAGCGCTGCCCACTTGCCGCATATATGACAGCGCAAGCATCTGTCCGCCCTATGGTAAACGTATGGCAATGAACAATCGGAACACTCCGAAACGTATCCGCAGCAACAGCAGGAATACTGACGCGAATAGCCGCGCCTGTTTAAAAAGAGCATCGTCTGCTCACCGCGGTCAAGACGCACGCGCACGGCCTCAAGAAGTTCCTGAGAAAAAATCGCGCCGGCCGACGCTCCGCTATGATTCATGTCGACAAGATGCACAAACGGAAGAGTGCCAGCTCCTGCTCTTACGGAAATGCGAGCGAGATTATACTTTCCCTCCTGTGCGTTCAGCCAACTCTCAAGAGAGGGAGTGGCAGAACCTAAAACGACTTTCGCGCCCTCGACGACGCCTCTGAGAACTGCAACATCGCGCGCATTGTAACGAGGTGTCTCGTCCTGCTTGTAGCTCGGCTCATGCTCTTCATCTACGACTATAAGACCGAGATTCACAACAGGCGCCCAAACTGCAGAACGCGGGCCTACAACGACTCGCGCCTCGCCGGAACGGATGCGGTGCCATTCGTCGTACCGCTCGCCTTCAGAGAGCGCTGAATGAAGGACTGCAACACATTTCCCAAATCGTGAAGCAAAGCGTTGGACAGTCTGGGGTGTGAGTGAAATTTCAGGAACAAGCACGATTGCGCCGCGAGAAGATTCGAGTGCCGAGGCGATGGCCTGAAGATAGACTTCCGTTTTCCCTGAGCCAGTAACGCCGAATAGAAGAACGGCCTTGTCGTCTACATCATCTAAGATAATCTCAAGTGCTTTCGATTGCTCTTCATTCAATTTAAGCGGACGCGAAGGAAGAATTCTTCTACCTGCGAGAGGATCGCGCCGCTTGGCCTTCTGCTCAATATCAACTGCGCCTTTCTCCGCAAGCATCTTTAAGGAAGCCGGAGTTGTCGCAAGCTCGCGACACAAAGAATTAAGCCACCCTCCGTCAAGGCGAAGAAGCTGCTCGTAGAGCCACTTCTGGCGTTTAGTAAGAGAGGACAAATCCGCATCGACGCGAGGCGAGACGAAGGAGAGAACCTTTGCATGCGCATTTTTCTTAATGACTGCCGCAGGCACAGCCGCCTTAAGAACGCTCTCGAGAGGAGAGGCAGTATATGCAGAAACTTTCTTTACAAGCTCAATAAGCGAAGGCGTGAAAAAAGGCGTCTCGTCGACAATGGCGCTTACGGGTCTCAGTTTTATTTTTTCAGGCGCGGCAGAAGACGGCGCGAGAGACATAACAAAACCGCGCGCCTCGCGGTGTCCGAACGGAACGGAAAGAAGCTGGCCTACAGCCAGCTTCTTCTCAAGCGCTTCCGGCACTTCATAATCGAAGAGCCTATCGAGCGCAAGGTCAATCGCGACCCGAGCAATCACGAACCAGGTTCAAGATACTTCATCGTGATAGCGGTAGGAACCGTGAAGCTCTGCTTGTTGTAGATGAGGTAGAGCTTCGCGTACTTAGCCTTGACGACATTCGCCGCGCCGCCCTTGTGAATGACGATGCAAGCCTTGTTGCCGAAAGGCGTAGAGTGGGTGCCCGTACCGAGCTTGACGGTATCCTTCTGCGTGGACATATCGTTCTGACCGGAAGTGGGGAAGTTTGAAATGTCGGTGTTGCGGGTGACGAGCACGGGAACCACGTCTTCCATTTCATCCGTGAGACCAGAAACAATCGTCCATGCAACATTCTTGCCTGTGAGCGAGCCGCCTGTGAAAGGAGCAACGCCTGAGCCGGAGAGAACGCCGATATCAACGCCGCTGACGTATGGCGACCAAGTTTCAGTTCCGTAGTTATCGATATCGAAGAGCTCCTGGAAGTAGAGTTCTGCGGAACCGAACGTCTGACCTGCGATATCGTCGGCGTCGTCGCTCAAGCCGTCAGCCTCTGTCTGGTGAGGCCACACATTGCCGAGACCCTGACCTTCGCGCTCGGTATTTGCCTGTATGATGCCGACGAAGAGGTTGCGGCCGCGCTGCGCCATTGCGTTGGTGTTTGCGGAAAGCAGTGCAGATGAAATCGCCGGGAAGAGCGCACCCATCAAAATGCCGAGAATGCCGATTACGACGAGAAGCTCAACGAGCGTAAAACCTTTTTTTACTGTTTTCATTTTTTTTCCTTTTTTTGTTATGTGGAAATCTATTTTCGTGAAACTTGACGTATTATCTCATATTTTTTACTTGCGCGCAAGTGCCGCATAAAGATATGGAGCGTATGCGCGAGTGTAAGAAAAGAGACTGTATATGGTAAGGAGCGCGAGGAACGCCTCAACCGCGTAGCACGTATAAAGCCAATAGCAGTGCCACGCCTCTGGGCAATACCTGCGCAAAGCGAGATAAGCGTAAACCCATCCCGCTCCCGGGAAGGAGAGCGCCGTGCGCACTTTCCCGAGCCACATGGCAGCGACGTCCGCCCCGTGCGATGCGCCGACGGCTCTGAGAAAAGTCACCCACGTATCGCGGAGCATATAAAGAATTGTAAAAGCGAGCATCGCAAGCGCGTGAAACTCACTGTCGCCTTGATGGAGAATCTGCCACGAAAGCGTAGGGAACGCCACGATGTAGAAAACCTTATCCATAAGAGGATCGGCCATTTTCCCCAACGCGGAAACTACACCCCATTTGCGGGCAAGCTTCCCATCCCACAAATCGGTAAGCCCTGCTATAAGCATCGAAAGCGCCGCCAAAACAACGACTGTGACGCTCCTTGAGAACTCATGCCATATTGCGAGAAACGCCCAGAGAAATATGAGCGGAAGACGCGCAAATGTTATCGCGTTTACAAAAGCGGCTTTGCACTCGTTCGTCATGACTCGGCAATCCCCTCCGCCACGACTTCCTGCATAACGCCAAGCGTTTCCTGCATCTGCACGAGTTTGGCTTTAAAAGCTTGAAGCTTTAACTCTACTTTCTGGTAATTGCGACGCGTTGCAAAAAGCTGCTTTAATATTTCGCCAGGATCCAAGTCAAGGTCCGAAAGCTCCATGCCGTCGGGGATAGGAACAAGAACACTCGCGCCGCATTGCGAGCAGTTAATCTGCAAGCCTGCGCCGCGATAGTCTATGACAAGATTCTTGCCGCATTCAGGACAATCAAAGACGATGTCGGTATCGCGAATTTCCGCGCTTGCCTCATCAGCCGCGTTGACTGCAACTTCTGCCTCTTTCATATCTTCTGTCATATCTTATCCTCCGTTTTCGTTTACACAAAAAGCACGGAACCGACAAGAAGCCGCTCTACGCCTTAGAGAAGACTCTTCGCCGCCTCGTATACATTGTCGACCGTAAAACCGAAATGCTCATTAAGCTCCTTGTATGGAGCAGATGCGCCGTAGCGGTCAATGGTGACGTATGCGGTGGTTCTGAAATCGATGCGGAAACGGTCGAGACCGAAGCGCGTGCCTGCTTCAACGATAACACGCTTGTTCATTTCCTGCGGAAGAACTTCGCAGCGGTACTCCGCTGAAGTCTGGCGATGGAAGCGCTCAACGCATGGGAAGGAAGCGACACGCACGCCGACACCTTCCGCCGCAAGACGCTTGGCCGCCTCAACAGCGAGATAAACCTCCGAGCCTGTCGCGAGGAAGAGAATCGTCGAAGAATCCTGCACGCCGCTCATGTAAATGTCGTAGCCGCCCTTCGCAACTCCTTCTGCCGTAACTCCTTCAAGGACAGGCACGTTCTGACGCGTTGTAAGAAGGCAGCTCGGACCTGTCATGTGGTGAAGAATCTCAAGCCACGCATACGCAGTCTCGTTCGCGTCTGCCGGGCGCCACGTCATTACGTTCGGCATGGCCCTAAGCGCCGCGAGGTGCTCGATCGGTTCGTGCGTAGGCCCGTCTTCTCCGACGCAGTAACTGTCATGAGAGAAAATGTATATCGACGGAACACCCATAAGCGCCGCAAGGCGGATTGCCGGACGGCAATAATCTGAAAAGACGAAGAACGTCGCGCCATAGCCGCGGAACGCAGGATCGAACGCAGTAAAGCCGTTGACGATGGCCGACATGCCAAGCTCGCGAACGCCGAAGTGGATATTGCGCCCTTCAAACTCGCCAGGTCCTATATCGCCCATTCCTTTGAGAATCGTCTTGTTCGAGGGACCTAAGTCTGCACTTCCGCCGATAAGCCCGGGAACGAGCGGGGCAAGAGCGTTCATCACAGTGCCGCAAGCCGCACGAGTCGCAACCGACTTTGCAGGATCGAAAGACGGAATTGCCGCAACGAGCGCCTCGCGAGAGGCCATGTCTCCTACAGGCTTTTTCCAGCCGACCTTCTTCCATTTAAGCGCAAAGCGGTGCACCTTCGCCGTGCGGGCCTTAAATAATTCATATACTTCAGCCGGCACAACAAAACTCTCGTCGGGATTGAACCCGACAGCCTTCTTAAGGCCAGCAACCTCCTCCGCTCCGAGAGGAGCGCCGTGGCAGTCGGCAGTGTCATGCTTTGTGGGCGCACCGTTTCCAATGTGAGTGTGCGCAACAATTATGACGGGGGCGCCTTTTACCTTAACGGCGCGACGGTAGGCGGCTCTAATGGAGTCAAAATCATGCCCGTCAGTTTCGAACACCTTCCAGCCGTATGAGGCAAAGCGCTTTTTGACATCATCGTTCATCGCAAGTGCTGTATCGCCTTCGATGGTGATGCGGTTGGAGTCGTATACTAAAATAAGATCGTCAAGCTTCATCGCGCCAGCCCAGCTGCACGCTTCATGGCTTATGCCCTCTTCAAGATCGCCGTCTCCGCAGAAGACCCACGTCTTGTTGGCAATTTTCGCCTTCTTCGCGGCAAGCGCAAGACCGGCTCCCATGGCAACTCCCTGCCCAAGAGGACCAGTTGTAACTTCAACGCCAGGCATAAGCCCGCGCTCTGGGTGACCTGCGCAACGCGACCCCCACTGACGGAAGCTCTTAAGCTCGTCCATCGTGACGCAGCCCATTCCGGAAAGATGAAAGAGCGCGTAGACAAGAGCGCTTGCGTGACCGCCTGAGAAAACAAGCCTGTCGCGCCCTGCCCATTGAGGATCTTTAGGATCGACATTTAAAAATTCAAGCCACAGCACAAGTGCGAGATCAGCCATTCCCATCGCAGCCCCAGGGTGCCCGGAATTGGCCTTTTCAATCATATCCGCGCAAAGGCAGCGGACTGTAGCGGAAGAAAGAGTAAGTAATTCGTTTGTAGGTTTCATATTCGTTCGTATTATACCATATTCTCAAGCAAATTTGACGCTGCGGCAGCTTCCGCCTCTTTGCGCGTTCGAGCAGAAGAGACTGCCTCGCCGACACCATCGACTTTCACTCGCACAGTAAAGACAGGCTCGTGCGCCTTGCCTGAAGTGCTCACAAGAGTGTATTCGGGGCGGCGCGGCGGATTCATCGCCTGCATTCTTATTTGAAGTTCGCCCTTTGGGTTGCCGCCCCACGCGCCGTCGGAAAGAGACGGCGAAAGAAGCTCGAGCGCATCAAAAACCTCGCGCGCAGAAGCAAGACCTCCGTCAAGATACGCAGCTCCAATAAGCGCCTCAACTGCATCTGCAAGCACCTTTGCCCCTCGCATGATGGGCGCGGCAGCACGGCCAAGTTTAAGATTATCGGCAAGCGAGATTCTCTCTGCCGCCGCCGCAAGCGCGGGCGTTGAGACCATACGCGCTCTTAGGACAGTAAGGCGCCCTTCCTTCTCTTTGGGATGCTCGGCGTAAAGCCGCTCCGCGGCCAAAAGCCCAAGCACCGCGTCGCCAAGAAACTCAAGGCGCTGGTTATCGGACGCGGACGGATGGTCCATACGGAAAGAAGGCGTGGTTAGCGCTTCTTGAAGAAGAGACTCGTCTAAAAAATCGTGGCCGGCAAAAACCATTTTTTTAACCGCGGATTTTGCGAACAAGACTTGATGCCTCGGAAGCGAGGGCTTCTATGGCCGCATAATCTCCACGCTTCAACGCGTCATTAGGAACTATCCAAGTGCCACCGCAGCAGACGATCTCCGGAACGGAAAGATAGTTTTCAACATTGGAAATTTTTACTCCGCCCGTGGGCATGAATTTTACTCCAGTGAAGCGAAATGCGCCGAGAAGATTTTTTATCATGCTTACGCCGCCAGCTGCTTCCGCCGGGAAAAACTTAACCATCTTGCAACCAGCGGAGAGCGCCTGGCTCAATTCGCTTGCCGTTGCAATGCCAGGGCAGAACGGCATCCCGGCGGCGGCGGCAGCGGCAACGATGGCAGGGTCAAAGCCGGGAGCGACGCAAAATGCGGCGCCTGCCGCCTTTGCTTTTTCAAGCTGCTCAACAGAGAGGACTGTGCCTGCGCCAACGACAGCTTCAGGAACTTCGCGGCGAATAGCAGCGATGGCGCCTGCGGCGGCCTCAGTGCGGAATGTCACTTCCAAAACTGGCAAGCCCCCTGCGACGAGCGCACGGGCTAAAGGAACTGCCTGCTGGCTGTCCTCAATTACAATGACGGGAATAATCCCAGCCTTACCAAGAGTTTCTATCATGTCCATAATTGCGTATTATACCAAACTCGTTTCCTTGCCTTAGCCTTCAATCGCCTTTTGACGACGCGCATAATAAAAATAAAGCGTAAGGTCTGTTGAAACGAGAATAATATCGGCAACGTAAACGGCGCATAGCCAAAGCTTTTCGCCATCGACAAGGTGCGAGGCAATGCCGCAAAGATACCCTGCAATGACTATCATCATAAAGACAGGGCTCTTACCGTCTACTCGTTTGGTGCGATACGTCTTTGCTATCGCAAACGGCCACGAAAAACCAAAGGCAAAGAGCATGCAAAACTCAAGAATTGCAGAGAGCATTTATTTCTTCCTTTCTTTCCTCTTTTGTTTTCGCTTTTCCTTCGGCGCATCTGCCTCAAGAAGCGTGAACAAAGCGAGGTGATCTGAAATTTGTGAACCTGGCTCTATATGCGGAAGGCGAAGCGAACGAAAACCTTTTGAGAGAACGAAATCCAAGGAACTGTCGCCATGGCGCTTATTCGGATGTGTCGCACGGCGGCCGGGAGGAAGCTCTTCGAGATGATTTACAAAATCCGCATCTTTAAAAATTTCATGCGTCGCTTCGCTCACAAATTCTTTCCTCCAAGGATCTGTATTAAGATCGCCTGCTACAATCACGTGATTTTGCTTTTTCACCTGCTCAACAATCTGCCTTGCTGAATGCTCACGCTTGGCTCTGTTGAGAGCGCGCTTCTCCTCAGTATTGCCGCCGTAGTTCGATTTGAAGTGAACGGCGTATACCCTTGCAGTTACGGCAGGTGTTATCACGATATTCGCGTAGGCGTATCCGCGCGGAGGAGTTTGAGCTTTTTCGTTGCGCCATCTGCTCCAGCCGCGACTTGCAACTTCAAGCGTTGTAACAATCACATCCTGCTGCTGATCGTAGCGATCGCGCCGACGATAGCCGGAGATAGAGGCGAGAGTTAAACCTTTGCGCGAAATTCTTTTTATGAGATTCGATGCGACGGAAGGCGAGCGAATTTCATTAAGGATGAGAATTACATCGTTAGTTCCTTGAGGATCTATTGCGGCGAGCGCGGACGAAAGCATATTTGCCGCAACTTCCGTAGTTGCAAGTTCAACGGAAGGATGCGCTCTATGCTCGGCGCGTCCAGAAGGAAACCAATTGCCGTTCCAAGTTCCGACAACGACTCCGCCTTGCGCAAAAAGAGAATAGGCAAGAGTTGTTGCAAGGAAAAATGCATTTCTCAACGTTACGGACATTTCGAAAAAAATTAATTACTTGAATGCCTCAAGAATCAAGTCTGCAAGGCGGCGCATTCCAAGATCTCCCGGATGGGCTGCGACGCCACGGTGGGAAAAAAGTCCAATCGCCTTATTCTCATCTTTCTCTCCAAGGTGTCCTGCATCAACATAAATTGCGCCCGCTACCTTTGCAGCTTTCTCGGTGCACTCAGCCTTTACTTTGTTTTTCCAAAAAGGTGAGCGCATTACTACGCGAGGGCGCTTCGGAGATTTCGTAAAAGCGCTTGCAAGCGATATGAGCATTTTAGTGTACTCTTTGGCGCCCTTCTTGTCTAGGTGCGGCACATTCTCGCCTATTGCAATTACGACATAATCGGGATTGTACTTAATATCAGATAAGATGTCTTCATACTCCCTTATGTCTTTAGTGTAGTTTCTTTCAATCAATGCAAGATTGCGAATTCTAAAATCAACGCGCTCACCGCATTCCTTTTCAAGACCTTCAATAACTAAATGAGCGAAATCTTTCTCGCGCGATGACGCGGCCATTCCCCATTCGCCTTTCCAGCCGAGGTGCTCTGCTGGACGGTGAAGCGCGATGGAGTTGCCGTAGATGAGAACTTTTTTCTTCCCGGAAGAAGAACGCTCGCTAAAGACAAGCTTTGCATCTGGATTCATCATCTCTGCCCCCATCTGCTTAGCGTCATCTTTCTTGGCAACATCTTTCTTCGCAGATAGAGCAATAAAAGGAAGAGAAAAAGCGAAAAGAGCAATTAAAAAGATTTTCTTCATGTTATACTTTTTCCTTTTCTTATGCGCGAAAAGAAGAGAGAAAGCGATCGGCGTTCTCTTCTATCTTCTTTTCTAAATCGTCAACAGATATGCCGCGTATTTTCGCAAGCGCCTCGACAATCAACTCAAGCGAAGGCGACTTACCCTCTCCTGTGAAATCAGTCTCAACAAGAAGATTCTCAAGAGGAATTTTGGTAAGCATCTTCCTGTAATTTACTGCGTGGTCGTTTAAGATAGCCGATGAAACGGAAATGAAACCATTAAGAGAAATAATCTCCGGTATAAGCCCGTCGCTGCGCGAAAACCCATGAAACAAGAACGCAGGAATCGACTGACTCTTGCCGATTGAGCCGCTCTTCTCTAAAACGCTCTTAACAGTTGAGACAACTTTTCCCCAGCATTTTGCCCCATGCAAAACTACGGGACGATTAAGCTCTGAGGCAAGAGAAAGCTGAGACAAAAAAGCCTCCTCCATAATAGAGGGGATGTTCTTTACCTTAAGGCGATCTAGCCCAATTTCTCCTACACCGGCAGAAGGATCTTGAATGAGCCTCTCACGCAAATTCTCAAGCCAATTTTCAGGAGGAAGATTCTCTAAAAAATCCCACGGATGATGCCCGTAGAACTTTACATCATTTTCTCCAACCGGACCGTAAAACGGTTCGCAGATAAAATGCCGCGAGGCAGAACTTGATTTATGCGTATGTGCGTCAACCATTTTCTATAAGGACAAAACGAAGGGCCGACGGTTCCCGTCAGCCCTCTCGTTTTGCTATTTGCTTTTCTTATTCGGCAATCATCATGAAGCCCGATTTCGCGTCACCGAACTTGATCGTGATTGTGATCTCGTTGCCAACTGTGACTGGATCAGCGTCAATGTTCGCGGCCTGAGGAGCGGCCCACTGACCGTTCTTAAGGTCGGAGCAAATCTTGACAAGTGCCTTGACCTTCTCAATAGCAACCTCACGCGCATCATCAGCACTACCCTGCGTGACTTTCACATTGAACTGCCAGTCGCCAGCTTCAGCGTCGTCCTTTGTAGAAGGCTGAGCCTCCGTAAGCTTAATCTCGGGTTTAGCCGTAAAGAGCTCTGCAGCACCGAGCTTCAATGACTCAATGATGTAGTCCTTTTCATCCTCGGTGAGGCTATTGGGTGTCGAACCAGGATTAGTCTTCTGAGCCGTCTTGATGTACTCAACGAGGTTCGTGTAATCAACATACGTCGTGATGTTCGTCGCTGCAGGGGAATCCTCGCCGAAGATTTGAGCAACCTTATCCTTTGCCGAATCATCCGTGTCTTCCTCCAGCTCCCAAGAATCGACAACGACGTCTTCCTTGAATTCAGGTACGGGGAGATTCGTGAGTGTGGTTGACCAGTCAGCGTCTTCTGTTACTGCTCCGTTATCGTGCTCAACTTCAACCTGGGCGGCAGCATTGGCAAATTCGTAGCCAGTAGCCGCTACAAGGTAGAGCGTAAGTTCACTTCCGGCAGGGACTGTAACTTGATTGTTAGCAACTGCATACTCGGTCTCACCAACAAGAACCTTCCAAGAGCTGTTAGCCGAGGCTGCAGGAAGCGTGACGACTACATTCTCAACAACAGCACCCTTTTCTGATACAGTAGCGAACCAATAATCTACTTGGTCAACAGGCATCGTACTCCATTCAACCTGATAATCGTCGGTGTCAACAACTAAATAAAACTCTTCTGCCGTTGTTGGCACCAAGGTGGGATCTTCGTAGTTAACCCATTGATCCAAATATTTACCGCCGAGGATATCGACGCTAATGCTATTTTCTCCTTCTACAATATCACCAAATGTTCCTGACTTAAGAATTAGAGTTCCTTGGTTGTCAATTGCATAATAGCCACTTGAACTAGAGCCCCAAACACGACCTGTTTTCGCCACGGAACTATCTACAATTGTCAAGGTACCATTATTGCTAATTGTAGCATCACTTTCTGATGTACCCAAGAGAGTATGTCCGTTAAGATCAATTGTCAGTGTTTTACCTTCTTCTATTTCAATTCGCCCTTCAGCAATTTCAATATCTCCCATCAGTTTAAGAGTGCCGCCGTATGCAGCTGCAAGAGCACCTGCCTCTGCCGTATTTCCGAATAGTGTCTGGAAGGCTGTCGTTTCACCATTAACAGTGACTTCGAAGTTTGCCTTAAAGCCGGCAAGCGTGAACTGCGAGCCGTTCTCAAAGTAAAACTCGCCGTAGTCACCATTGTCAACACCTTTGTTTTCAACTTGCGTCGTGCCAGCGAACCATGTACCTGCCTTTGCAACCCAACCATTAGCTGTATCATACGTAACGTTTGTAACTACAATCGATTCTGTGTCTGGTAATACTTCGAACGTCTTCGTTTCGTTGTATGTCTGACCATTATATTCGTAGGAGGTTACGCCATTGCCAACGATAATTGTAAAGTTAATATTGTCGCCTGCAAATGAAGGATAGGCGTGTGAGTAGTCATCAAACCAAACTTCACCAACTTGACCCATACCGGCAAAGCCGACTGCAGAAATTTCATCTCCGCCATCTACACCACCTGCTGTATTACCCATCAAGCTCGGGAAGAGGCTCTTCTTTTCATTAGTGTAATAAGTTCCCGGAGTAGTATCAAGAGAGACGTCAATCGCAAAGGCACTTTCCTCGTTGTCGTATGAAACTTTTTCTTCATCAATGTAAACTACGAAGCCTGCAATCTCAAGTCTTGAATCTGCAGAAATATCCTCAAACGCCTTAATAGTCAAGCGATGCTGCCCCTTGCAAAGAGCATCCGCGTCACAAATTTCATAGTGCTTTACACTTGCTGTGCCATCGGCTTCAATATAGCCTGCAGTAACGATGAGGTTCGTCGTGTTTGGCTCTCCATCGATTAAAGACTCCGTCTCCTTTACCCACACGATGATTTTGTCCTTATCAGTAAGAGGCTCTGGAGCGGGATGGTTTTCATTAACGAGATAAGGAGTAAACTGAACATAAGTATCAATGAAAATACCAGTGCCGATCTTCTTGGCAATAAAGCCTTGATTTGCATTATCACCTAAAGTCGCATCAGGAGCCACAGCACCAATGGAATTATTAACTGTGCGGTAAACGGGGTTTGTGATATTAGACTCAAACTCAAGATAATTTACTGTAGCCCCAGTCTCCTCATTAGAAGAGACATTGACGACCTCGCCGTCAAAATCTTCCTTGTTCCCGGAGAACCAATACCTTTGAGCAGATTCTGTTAAGCCAGAATCATCTGTATCAGTGCTGAACACACCGACTGGGTATGTTGAGAAATCAGTACCGCTTAAACGCGATACCTCATCTGCCCATGCGCCGAACGCGCATGAAAACGCAAGTATTGCTGTTAATAATTTTTTCATTTTTTTACCTCCTGACAATTTCAGTGTCGTAATTATATCATATTACCCGTTCGGGTGACAAGGGGGAAAATTTACTCTAATCGTACGGGGTACGTGTCGTCGTATTTGAGCTTCTCTACACCGAATGGATAGATGTCTGTATCAAGCGACCACCTATAGAAGCCCGATGCAGACGGGTGTTCCGGCCAGCCGTAGTTAACGCCTATCGACTCTGGTGAATGAGGATCGAGAATTTCAATGCGAGCAGAATACGGACCTATCCGGCCAATGCCCGGAGCGTACTTACTATCAGCGCCGTCCTTGCCTGTGAACGACCCTGAATCAAACGTAAAGAACCTGAACGGGAAAAATTCTGTTTCCCAATCAAGGTCAAGTTTAAGTCTCACCTTGAATGTCGCGCTCGTCCAAGCTCCTGAGAAATTATCGCTGCGAGCATTATCAAGGCCCTGGAGACGCTGCGGAGCATATACCTCGTGCGTTACAGAGTTTGAGATATACATTTGCATATCGACAATCTTATTCGTAAAGCAAACTTCACGCCCAGCTCTTTGGCGATAAATTAAGTGGTCGGAGCCGATAGCCGAAATACCGGCGCGGAGCCACCAATTGCTTCCGCCGTCAACACTTGATGCTTCTGCCGCAGTAGCGGGAACTGCGGGAATATCGAGCCAATACATTTCCGTAAGGGAAAGGACAATATTTGTTGTGCCTGCAATATCGCGAAAGCGCGCTAAACGAATATCGTCAGAATCATGCCCTGGCCATTTCGTTTCAAGCCACTTCAATACTGACGGCGAATACGGATTGGAATTATCAAGCTTATACTTCGTAACAAGATCAGGCGAAGGAGTTTCCTTGGCATAAATCTGAGTCTTGGTATTCGTAGGCGTAAAGGCATAAACGTAATTTCCGCGAACGCCGTCTTTCACAATCGTGCCGTCCTGCTCTATAGCCATCGCGTACCAGTTCGCAACGGAGTACGAGACATTCGTTTCTGTGCCGACAGGAACTACCATCACAATATTGCGCGATATGTTCGTTCCGACAGACTGCATAATGTGAGGGCCTTCATTAAAGAGATAAACCCAGCTGTTCGTTCCGTTCGGAGGGAGATACCAATCGCTCGGTATTATCTGATTTTCATTTAAGGCGCCTGCCGTAAAGCGAAGACCATGCTTCCACGTCTCCTCGTCTCCAGGAGAAGGCTCTCCGTTTGATTCTCCGCCGACAACACCGCTTGAACCAAATTCCGCAGGTTGCGTGACGGCGCGTTCAACTTCGCGGCCGGCAAAAAATCTCTTTGTGGAGACTGGGCTTTCGCCGACTGCAATTTGCTCTGTAAGGTTTGTTCCGGAATATAAATAGCCGTAACTCTTATTGGCAACTGTATTTGTTCCTTCAATCACAAATTGATGTTCTATCACTCCGGAAGGACGAATAAGCTCAAGCTGGTACGGTAAAGAATAATCTAACGTGCCTTGAGACGCATTGGCTGTACGTCCATCGCTGTTCCATGTTCCGTCAGCTTCAGGAAGCGTACTGTTGCCGCGGTTGATGCCGCCAGCAAGGTTAGTCTCAGGGCTTTCCAAGAGGAAAAATTCATATCCGTTCTTGGCTTTGCTTGAAACCTTAGAAGACGGCACTCCATTATCTCCGAACTTCGCCATAATCCACGTTTTGTAATTTAAGTCTGTCAGACGAAGTTTCCAGCCAGTCATATCTATTCCGCTCGGGACGCAGATTTCAATAAACTGATTGTTTACAATCTTCTCGCCTCCGTTATATGCCGGAGTTCCGTTATTGAAGTTTATTTCGTTAATCCAGGCGCGGCCCGGGCTTACAGTATCAAGAATAGTATATGGAGAGAAATTCTCAGCATTAGATACGCCGCCATTCTCCACATTCTTGTCAATAGGATAGTACCATGAAGGCTGAGACCAGTCGTTATACGTTTCTATTGGCTGATCGTATTCTATGCCGCCCCTATCTTTATATTTTACCACGAGCTGGAACTGGACAATCTCACCTGCCTTATCTGTCGGAGGAACAAGTGTTGTCTCATTTATTCCAAGAGACCTGAAAACGAGATTCGTTTTCTCTCCAACCGGGAAAAGTTCAATGTTTCTTACTGCTGCAGCTTCGCCTTTCCACTTTTCGTATCCCCACGGTTTTTCGCCGCGATAATAAGAAAGGAATACGCGGAAGCCGTTATCGATGTCAATTTCATCTGCAAGCTGCTTTATTCTCACTTGCGTCTGAACACCCCAGCTCTCTCCGCAAAGCGGCTGCTCGGCAGGAGAGAGAATATCGGCTATCTCAACTCTCTCAAAAAGATTCATTCTAAAAGGACGCGCATAAGCAAAGCCGACGGAAGGCTCGACTTTCTCGCGGACTGTAATTTCATCAAGTATCACGCGGTCATAAAGAGGCTCCTTGCCCTTTGCCGACGGGTCTGCGACGACAAACTTAACGGCCAGATAATTTTCTTTGCCTGTCTGCCACGTGTAAGTCTTAAAAACTGAAGAGTCAATAACGTATTCACCGAGAAGCGTCCACGGCCCGTCAACGGAGCTTGCAGCACCGTAAAGCCAAATCTTGCCGCCCTTTACCTCGGAAGCCTTATCTGTTGTAGAATAAAGCCTCGCCCTGAAATCTACCGAGCCGACTCCGCTCTTGCGCCCGTTAGTAACCTGGAATGTCGGCGAGAAGATTGTGGGGAACTCAGTCTGTGTTTTTTCGTCAATATCGTCAGTATCCTTTACTGAGTTGTTGAGCGCGGCGACAAGACCGCTTCCAGCCTCACCTGAAAGTTTTGTATCAGACAAGTACATCCTCTGCTCTTCGTCTGTTCCGTCGCCTATTGTACGCATATTCCAGCCGCGCCATGACCTTTCGGAAAGACCAGGCTCGTCTGTAACAGTCATCCCTGTTATCGCGATTTTTCCGTAATCAACATCATCTGTTTTAAACGCCTTTGCCTTGGCAGCTTCTACAATTTGCGGCGGGATGAAGAGCCTGAACATTCCGCGTACGGGACGCTCTACTCTATTATGTAAGCCAATATAACATGAAACTGTAGAATCGCGGTTAGCAACAAGAGTTCCGTCATAACCTGCCTTTGGCTGAACAGAATACTTTGCCACCGTCTGCCAATAAAGAGGAGACTCCTTGATAGAAGTATTAAGCTCTACGACATTATCGATAACATCATTTGTTGCAATCTGCACCCAGATTTCAGATGCTGAATCTGCAGCCGTGTAGGAGAAGGATACTTTACCTAAACCTCGAAGCATCGGCGAGCGCAAGCTCATCGCCTTATCGACGTCTCCGCGGCTCGGCTGAAATACGAGATCTACTCCTTTTCGCGTAGTATTCGTAATAGCAAGTCCTTGCGTATAGACAAACATATCATCGCCATACGTTAAGTCTTCATGATTGGGCGCCTCCCAACGATACTGCCTTATGCTGCTTATTACTGCGTCGACATTATCGGTACCTGTCGTGACGCGAAGGCGCCAGTCGCCAATTATGTGAAGCGGGAACGAGAACGATGTATACGTATAATCGCTTATCGTTTTGCGCCCGTACTCTACCCATTCGCCGCCGTTTGCCGGCTGGAGGAGGAGAATCACATCTTGCTTAAGCCCAGGAGGCATATAAAGCCCTACGCTTCTCATTTTCGCCTCACCAGACAGCCAATTGTTCGTATATACTCCTAAGCGGCTTTGATACCCCCACCTTCCTGATGAAATATCATCAACATCAAAGATGGGCTCACTTTCAGATATGCGAAGACGCGGATTTTGAACGCTTTTATTAGTACCTGACTGGAAGTACTTTGATTTACCCGCTGCAGGTGGAACGGAATTATTTGAAGAATCATACTTAATATTCCCAGAAGGAATCGGCGTATTATAGTGATGCATTGCAGAAAACTTCGCAAGGCAATCTTTCGCTGCAACTCCGTACCCACCATACGTATGTGGATTTATATTATCGCGGTAGGCAAGACCGCAATATCCGTTGGAAAGCCCTCCTGTCGTTTGGTTGACTGCTGCATTCCAATTCGTCTGGAAACCTGTCTGGGTGATAGGCGTTTGACAGTCGTGAGATGTGCCTCCTATTACAAGTGTCCCTGATTCTGTATTCTCCACAGAAATAAACATTCCGTAAAATCTTGGATTTTCCTTGCTGTAAGTTCCCGGGTCGACAGACGTAGCAGTTTTCGAATTATCGTTGTTCCATAACTGACGAGAATCACAGTTGCGCGTCGCTAAAACAGTTGGCTCAATCTTTCCATTGATATTATGCCACTTGATAATCTCTGCAACATAACGATAACCGTTGTTGTTGGCGTTATTCGTCTGCCGGCTTATTCTATACTCGTAGCATCCTACTCCTGGCCAGTAGTAGGCTACTACTGAAACAGAAGCTCCTACCGCCATGTCGCCAAGCGCAGTTGCCGTATTAACCTTAGAGCTCATTAGAACGGGCGAGAAGAACAAATAATTCTTTCTCGGGTTCCACGAGTCGTCAAAAAGGCTGCGGGCATTGTAAGTCATTGAGCCAAAATCAACGCTTTGGCCGACTCGCGCTTCAACTTCAACTTTTTCAAGCCCTGGTGGTCTATCAGCAAGGCTAAACTCTATATAGCCTGCCCCTTGTCCGCGAAGTTTTGCCGCGATGCCGGAGACTGTGTCTGCGCCTTTACTTGTGTCTACGAATTTATTGAGATTGCGTGAGACATAAGTAAAATCATGTGCATTCCAATTTGCAGGTGTGCGGTAATCCTGGAAATACGTTTCCTTAGGATATGACTTATCTGCATAATTGACGAGATAAAACGTTTCGTTCCAGTTTGTAACGTTAGAATTATAAAGCTCCCAATTTCCCGTGTTTAAGTTGTGCGTCTTCATCGCAACATCATCAACTCCGTTAGTTCCTGCAACTACACAGAATTTCGCGCGAGACTTCGGCGACCATGCGTCGGACCAATTGTTGAAGTTCTGATATTCTGCACGCGAAAGACCCCAAGTGAGGAACCTGTCGGAGAGTTTAACTTCAATGTAACCAGTACAATGGTCTAGCGCCACAGACAAGCGTTTTACAGTAGAGGTTGAATCGTATTCTACAAGCGATCCGTTTGCAGGAAGAGAAATTTTCGAACCTGTTTCATCTGATGATGCCGTAGGTCCCCAGTAAGTATCATTGTAAGAGAATGTCGTCTCTCCCGGGCTTTGTCTGTTCTTACCTCTGAAATACATAGTAACAATGCCTGTAATGTTTGTAGGCACTTTAATAAGAGCTCTCCACATATTATCTTCAATGACATCCATTTCACTTATCTCAGAAATGGCGCCCTCGACGACAACTTGCATCGCCTGATAATTGCTCTTGCCCTCTCTTAAACGCACAAACCAATCGATGCCAGTTGTGGGAAGAAGAGTTGATTCATCTCGCTCAAGAGAAGTCATATGATTTGTAACTGCCGTGCACCTTTCAGTAAACGGAATTTTTATCTCAATTCCTGAATAGTCCACATACTCGTAGTAAGGAGTATTCATAGTCAAATCGTACCAGAACTCCACATCGCCTACGGCAGAAGGAATATTAAGGGGATCTACAGACAAAAAGCCGCCCTTGGGATTTAAAGGAACTATATGCCAATTTGAATCTCCATAGTAGCCTTGCGTTACAGGATCAAGGAACCTTGCATCACACACGGGCTGAGCTCTTTGGCGCAAATAACGCCAGCGGTAATGAAGGTTAGCTGCAACAATAAAATTATTTGTGTCGGCAGATGCGACTCCCTCGTTTAAATAGTACTTCGCCTTTGCGCGGGCATGAACTGAAGAATCTGTCGCCGATGGGAAAGGAACTGTAAAGGCGTTTTCTACTCCAAGAATATGCTTGCCTCCAAGAGATAAGTCGTATTCTCCGACGGGGCTTAATTCTGCCGACATAGCAGGGTAAGAGACTATAATATTATCGAGTAGAATAAATGCATTACCGTCTATTGCAGCATTTCCGGCAGTTGAAACACGCCTTATGCGGAAGCGCGCCGGAACGCGGCAGTTTACGTTCGCGACAATTCTATAAAAGTTTGTCGTCGTGCCGCCGTTTTTAACGGCGAGATCAAGATCTCTTACTTTTTCTGGTGAATGTTTCGTAAACCCAGGAGTATTATCATTCACAAAAGGTATAACTTCTACTGGTTGCCAATCGGCTTTAGCGTAATAATTAATGTTAGTTGATACTTCTCCTACTCCATTAGTTACTACGTCATACTCAGTTATATTTTCATCTGTCGGCGAGATAAGGTGCGTTGCATCATTAAGTATGTTTGTACAAATTTCTACTCTTATTGTATAATTGCCGCCAATGTTGTTATTCCACCCGTTTACTGCATCAAAGTAAATAGCGCCAATACCATTAGTAAAGCAAGATGAATAGACGGCCGCATCTTTAATATTGCGCATTACAATCTGCCCGACACCAGCTGGACTTACTTTTTCCTGTTCCCTATTTGTTATTTTATACGACGTTGCTGACCATGGTAAATAATTTTGCGTTTGGACAGAAGTAAAATCTTGCGCCGTTGCCCCTGCGTTCATTGTATTTCCATGTCGGCAATTTATAAGATGCCAAAGTTTTTTCTCTCTGCCGCTCGTCCATAAAATTGATTCCGTGGCACTCATAAGATTGGGACAGGCAAACATATTTGCATCGAGTGACGACAAAACCTCCCAGAATGTCGGAGCATCATTTTCTGATTGAGGCCTATCTTTTAAATTGTAACAGTAGCCTTGATAGCGAATCTCAAGGCCTTGAGTTCCTTTAGGCCCGCTATCGCGGTTCATCAAAAGAACGCGGCCTGAGTCGCCGAGATTACCTTGAACTGCGCTATAAGGAGACCTTCCATTTATGGTAAGGTTAAAATATCCTTTTTCCTTCTCAAGAAGTTCGTATCCCTTGAATGACTCATCAAGAGTAAAGATAACGCGGTATGATCCTGCATCTGTCGGGAAAACATTATTCGTAGATGCGTTATATACGCTTACAAAATTAGTAGTTGCCCACCCTTCTGCAAGAATGCCGTTGTAAACGACTGTAGGCTTCTCACCGACTTCAAGTGCTGACGGCGCGAATTGAGGATACTTAAGCCAGTAGTTTACCTTAAGCCCATCTTTTACAACGAGGCTGTTTGTGCAATACGCTTTATCATTTATAGTAGCATATTCTTCTTTTAACCATTCTTTGCTTCGCGGCAATTTTGCAAGGCGGTATTCATCGATCATACCGCAAAGGGAAGCGTAAGTGGTATTCGTTCCAGTAATGTTACCGAAAGCTATATTAGATGAGTAATCAATAACTTCATTAATTCCTCGTATTGTTCTTTCGTGGAAAGTTGCATCGTTCTCTTCTGAGCCGCCAACAGTAATTCTCTCACCGTTATAAGCTACGCCGAAATAAACCCAGCGAGAAGAGATTGGCTGAGAAGATATTTGTGCAGTGCTTCCTGAATTGCCTGCACCAAAAACGCGCAAATAGCGAAGATCGGCTGATTGATTATTTGAGCGGCCGATAAATGCGCCAAACCCTGCTTCCGTTGCTCCTTCACCTTCTCTTGCCGCAAACGGCCATACTTTCCCCTGTCCTATTCCGTTAATACCAGGGAACGAATCTGCCTTCATCCAGCCTGAGATAGTAAATTTGCCTGCTAAATTTAAGGACGCATTATTTGAAACTACGAGATGGCAACCGCCGCCGATTGCCTGCATCGTTTCCATCTGGCGGGCGTTACCGAGAATACCTGCATAAGAACGCATGCGAGCAATACTTGAGCCTGCGTTATAGTTTACTGGCCATGCTAAATTCGAATTACCTGTTGCGTCAATTGACGGAACTGCCTCAGATTCTGAACCGCTTATAGATTCCGAGAAATGCCAGACGCCTGCGTAGTCAGCCCAAACTTCTTCTGGAGTGTATCCTGGAGGAAGCGCTCCTTCTTTAACACACCAGTACATTCTGATTGTTGCGTTATTAGTAAGAGTATTTAACCTTACCCAAACTGCAGACTCTCCGTTTACATCCCATTTATCAACTTCATAAGGAAGCGAACTTTCAGACTCATCGACAAATGTAAGGAGCTGACCGTCAAGCCCGGCACGCTCGTAATAAAAGCCGCGCATACGCTTTTCACTTATGCGTACTAAGAGAGGGAAATTAGTAAGCGCTTCAGTGCCTGTATACCCTCGAACGCGAATGTCGACGTAGTCGCGGAAAATTTTTGTAGGATCTGTCCAAATTGAGAACTTGATAATTTTTTGCGCCGCAAGCCAATTGTCGCTTTCCTTGACAGTAGCTCTTACAAAATGAACTCCTGCATTTGTAGGTTGCGTCTCAGTCCATGGACCTAGTTCACTTTGCGCATAGTCAATTATAGGCTCGTTTCCGTTTGCCCAAGTAGCCTCTGCCCTAACGGGATGTACTACAGGATTTTCTTCAACTTTCCAGCTTCCAATTTTCAAAGACGTTATGGCATTATCGGCCTTTGCGATATTCCATGTAATAGTTATATTTTCTGTTGTGCCATCTTGCCATGTGTAATTACTTGAGTCTTGAAGAGCAAATATTACTTTGTTTTCTCCCGCCCGCGTATTAGACTTACTACCTGAAAGAAGTTTATATTTAGAATAGTCTTCCGAGTCTTTTATACCACGAAGAAGAGTATTATTAAACTTAAGCCCTTCTATCGCTGTAGGAGGAGATACTTTTGCTTTTTCGATTACCCAGTTTATAGAATAAGAGGCTGCAGTTCCGTCTGGCCAGACGAAATTTTTTATTGTGCCGCCTGGATTTAACAATTTGGCTTGAAGAGTATATTCTCCTGCTGAGGTTTCTTTTGTATTACCTGAAATGGTGCAATAGTCTTCAAAATCAGGCGTTACTATTTTTACTTCCTTCTCCGTTCCGTCATACACAAATGAACTAGCCTCAAGCGTTGGTAGATTAACTTTCTTTGATTCTATGCGCCAGCGAATTTCAATTTGACTTTTACCGACCGCTTCTCCTACCCAGACGTAACTTTCAGGATCTTTTAAAGTGGCGTAAGAGACATACTCTCCTGCATTGGTCGCATTTATAACTCCAGTTAAGTCATAATAGGCGCTGTCGGAAGAATTTATAACACCTACTTGATTTTCACCGTTATAAACGAGAGAAGAAACGGCAGTTGGCTTTGCAACTACTTTTCCTGAAAGATTCCAAGGTATGTCTATTTCATAAACTGTTTCTGAGTTTTCACCTGCCCACTTGCAGCTTCCGCGGTGCTGTTCCAAAATTATTGCCTTAGCGATGTAGCTGCCGACGGCTACTGCTTTATAAGTTCCTCCAAGGCTGTAATAATCTTTTGAAACTGAATCAATGATGCCTTGTTGCTCTAAGCCTGTAAAAGCAAGAGCTGTTTTCGCAGTTGGGCGAGAAAGTGTAAGCACGCTTATTTCATAAGTAATTGTGCGCGGGGCAGTATCGCCGTTTGCCCATGTGCAGTTTTGAACTCCGGCAGGATTATTTAGCGTCGCAGTTGCAGTATACTTACCAGCTGCTATTTTTTTCTCGCCGCTTAAAGTATAGTACGAGGAAAATGAAGGAGAAACGCCAACTTGCTCTGTGCCATTGTATACAAGGCCTATAACTGCTTTTGGCTCTTCTTCTTCTGGAACTGTGGAAGATGCAATAGACCAAGAAAATGTGCGCTCTTCCTCGCCGCTGTTATCGTTCCACTTTAAACCTGTTTTAGGTTTGATTGTAAATTGATGAGTGCCTGCATTAGTTTCATTAGTTGAGCCTGAAACAAGTTCCCAATTACTCCCTAAGTTTTCAATACCTACTTGGTTTTCTCCAGTGTATTTCAAAGTAGTTTTTACAGTAGGTGGAATTGCAGGCATAAAAAAGCGAACAATAACAATACCATCGCCACCATCACCGCCTGATGCACTTCCAAGGCTTCCTCCACCGCCGCCTGATCCTGTTCCATTTTTACCAGACGTAGCAGCAACTGTTTTTCCACCACCAGCACCGCCAATTCCGCTACCACCTTGCGCAACAGTATCTGTGCCCGAACTACCACCACCGCCGCCGGCTGCATAAAAAGGTTGTGCTCCATCTATGAGAATATCGGTAATGTCGCTTTGCTTACCTATACCACCACCACCACTAACACCATTTCTTGCATTTCCTGTAGTTGATTCTCCTGCCCCACCAGCACCGCCACCACCAGCAGCGCATTTCAAATATTTACCATCACCTCCTACAAAACCAATACCCTGTGTTGCAATTGTGGCACCACCTTTTTGCGCAGTTGGTCTAGCAATATTTGTTCCTGACGCAGATCCACAGCCACCTGAACCACCTGCAATACCTTCACTTTCAGCACCTCCTCCACCGCCACCTGCCGCTGAAGCAATTTGTGATGATGTTGATGAATATGTAATAACTGAAGGGCTTCCACTTAAATCTGATGCAATGTTACCTCCACCTTTTCCACCTTTACCAACTGAAATAGAATAAGCACCTATTTTAAAAGAATAATTTTGAACTTCAACAAATTCGCCTGCGCCGCCACCACCACCTTGACCTTTATTTGTTGATGATGTATTTGCAGTACCGCCTGCGCCGCCTCCGCCAACCACCAAGTATCGGCCTGGGAGAGCTGAGCCTAAAAGAGTAAAGGAACCTGCTGATTGCGCGTTTTTAAAAGTAAGAATAAGATCGCCCGTACCCTGAGCATACGAAACTTCTGCATTAGTGTACTCTATTTGCGCGCCGGCAAATGAAACTGCTTCCGCCAATGATGCAAGTGGCGTTAACAATGTGAGAGCTCCTGCAAAGAGCACTGTGAGTACTCTTTTAACGCTCCACATTCCAATCAAAAAGTTTTTATTTTTTACCATGTTTTTAAGCTCTCGAAGGTAGTCAACTGTATGCACAACAGAAGACCTCTCTGCGCGAAGGCACAGAAAGTCCTTATATCAAGTCGCTATTATATCATATTTTCTTCGTTAAAATGTGAAATTTTTGAAAAGAGAGGTACGAGGGACAAGGTACGAGGGACAATGGGGGAGGGACGAGAGAAGGGACGAGGTTACGAGGGATTAGGCGGATACGATGTACGGCTCGCCGCAGAAAGAACAAACTGCGCCAACATGAATAATTCCGCCACAATTTGGACAACGCCTCTCAAGAATCTCTCCGCAAACGGCACAAAACTTTCCGCCTACGGGATCTGCCACATTCCTATCAGGTTGATAAAAAGTTTTACCATCTACTTGATAAGAATGATTACTTGGGCACTTGGGATTTGGACAAAAACCTTCATGAGGTGAAAAAACAACAGGCTCTTTTTCTTCTGACGCTGCTGGAGAAGAAATATCAACACCTAACTTCTCCGCAATCTTTTCAACTACTTCTGTGTTAAGCTTCGTCGGCTGACCTTGCTCAAACATCGAAAGCGCCGACTGCTTGCAACCAACCTCACAAGCAAGCATACTTTGAGAGAGCCCGGCTGCACGACGGGCCTCTTTCAGTTTTATGCAAACTTCTGGACTGATTGTTTTCACAGGTGCGTATTATGGACTTTATTTTTTATAAACACAAGGGGGAAGATATCAACAAAATTATAAACTATGTAGGTAAATATGTTGATAATTTTATTAGACAAGTTGATATTTTCGTTGATAAGTTGATACTAAATAAAGAGGATTAATACAATCTCTTTATAATTTCTGCGGGAAGAAGATAATTTTCGCCACTTTTATACTGTATAGTCAATTTATCAAGTTTGTTGATAACCTCACCATTAAGTATATAACCGTTGTCGGTAAAGAGTTTTTCAAGCTCTGCACGATTTTCAGCAAGCTTACCTACTGGCTCATTTTCAACAAGGACAGATTCGAGAATTTGAGCGCGGCGCACCCTTCCTTCTTTTTCCGCATTCTCACGCGCTTCACGAATAACTTCAATTACATGATCGCGGCTTTCTCCTTCAAACCTGTCAGGGATGTTAAAGCTTCTTTCAAGAAGAGATACTTTATTGCTGTTATCGGGAGATAATTCCTTTGTAAGAAATTCGTCTATTTTCTTCTGAGACTCAAGAGCCTCTTCAAGACTCCTTTTAAGATTTATCACCTCGGATTGAAGACGAAAAACTTCCTTAGATAGAATTTCTTTTTCTACACGAAGCTTATTTTCGCTCTCGTGAAGCTGAGAGAGACGCTCTTCGATTTCCGCTTTATCGGCAGCTAAAGATTCGACTACCGCTTTTTGAACGTCTATTTCAACGGAAGAATCAAACTCCTCTTCTTCTGTAAAAGAGTTTTCTTCCACTTCCTGCTGTTCAGAAGAATTGATAATCTCTTTTGCCGGATCTTCTTTTTCGCGAATGAATTCTTCAAAGTTCATTTTTACCCCTTAAGTTTACATCCCTCGTAAATGAAAAGGCGGCAATCGATGGGGCCGTTGAAAAACGGAACTCTGTTTCTATAATACAGATTTACCATTCTTGCAAGATCGGGATTACCGGTAATAAGAGCGCCCGTCCAGCCGCTGCATTTTTCGTTGAGGAATGTTCCAATTCGTTCGTAAATGGGTGCAAGTTCCACGGGATCGCCAAGACGTATTCCGTACTCTGGGTTGAAAAATACGCAACCTTTTTTGTCTGTCTCGGGAATTGGTGTATCAGCAAAGTCACACGCTTTAAATTCTATGTATGGAGCTACTGAGGCTACAATTGCGTTCGTGTGGGCGTTTTCCACTGCTTCAGGAGAAATATCTGTTGCGATGATGCGAGGCAGATTTTCTCTCTTTTCTTTTTTCTTGGCCTCAAGAACCATTTCCTTCCAAATCTGTTCAGGAGAGGCACCGTAACTTTGGCGAGGCGCTATTATCGGAGCTGATTCGCCTTGTATCATACGATTAAAGCCCTTAATCGACTGAAATGCGAAATGGCCCTTGAGAGCTCCGGGCGCCATATTCATCGCAATCATCGCAGCTTCAATCGCGGGAGTGCCGCTGCCGCACATTGGCGAAAGGAAAGGTGTATCGCCCTTCCAACCCATTGCCATAAGACAAGCTGCTGCAAGTGTCTCTTGCATAGGAGCCGAACCTGGAATTTTGCGATAGCCGCGTTTTGAAAGAGGCTCACCAGACGTATCTAGATAAATAATCGCCTCATCCTTCTCCCAATATACAAATACTGCCGCTCCAATATTAGCTCCGCCTGAATCAGGACGACGCTGACATTTATCACG
>JAEIGA010001924.1_pt1 | contig 33071 bp, 29 predicted proteins | sample 9270691 | NCBI WGS metagenome assembly JAEIGA01 (sample SAMN17057246, study PRJNA624740) | gut metagenome | biome: biome; isolation source: fecal sample | host: Bos grunniens | place: China: Xizang | collected 2019 | reverse complement strand
CAGGGAGAGGATAGACTGACCCGCCTATGCCTGATGCAGATTAACCGCCAGGGAAAGGTTTTCAAAGCAGAGTTCCGGGATGCGGTTATCTGCTCACGCCGGCGTCTCGCCTACCCGCAGGCTCTTGCCGTGCTGCAGGGCGGCTCCGGCACAGGAGATGACGAGGTGGATGCCATGATTAAGGAGGCCGGCAAACTGGCCGCCCTGCTGCGGCGCAAGCGTTTCGAGGCCGGGGCATTACAGCTCGATATGCCCGAAATACGGCTCATCACCGATGAACATGGAGCTCCGGTCGATATCGAGGTGGAAACCAGCGATGAAGCCCACCAGCTCGTGGAGGAATTCATGCTGGCAGCCAACGAATCCGTAGCACAGGCTCTCAATGCCCACCAGTTGCCCACCATCTACCGCGTGCACGAAGCCCCGGATCCGGCAAAGTTGAACGAACTCGCCCAGGAGCTCAAGGCTTATGGCATCAAGGCCGGTTCCCTGGAGACAAGGGAGGAGCTCAATGCCGTCATGGCCCGGCTGGAAGGCCACCCGGATGAGGATATTCTCAAGGTTCGCGTTCTGCGTGCCATGATGCGCGCCCGCTACTCACCGGATGCCCTGGGGCACTACGGCCTGGCTAAAGGCGACTACTGCCATTTCACCAGTCCCATCCGCCGCTATGCAGACCTCGTGGTACACCGCTCCTTCAGCCGTCTGAGCGGCACACCCTCTGCCCCCCTGCCCGGCATGGCTGCACTCGCTGCCGTTGCAGACCATATCTCTGAGACAGAGCGCAATGCAGCTGCCGCAGAAAGCGAAGCCCAGCAGAGCATGATGTCCCGCTTCCTCGAATTGCAATGCGAGAAGGAGCACCCTCGTGTCTGGGATGCCGTGGTGCTGGCCTGCTGGCCCCAGGGACTTGCAGTTGAAGTACCCCTGCTGAATGTCAAGGGCTTCGTATCGGGCGCGGATTTACCCGGAAAATGCACCTGGTACTTTGAGCGCCACGCAGAACGATGGACCAGCACCGATGCCCATTGCTTCTACCCGGGGGCCAAAATCCGAGTCATCCCTACGCGAGTGGATGCTGCTACCGGATTCGCTGATTTTAAACCTGTTGATGAGGTATAGCAGCCTGTCACCCCACTCGTCTGAGGCAATTTCCTGCTTGATTTCCGGCCAGAGATATGCTAGATAGCTCTGATATGTTGAAATTTTTCCTGAATCTGACCCTTTGCCTGGTGCTTGCCGGTTCTGCTATGGCTGAATGGAAATCGCCTCATGACCTGAAGCTGGAAGAAGAAGCTCCGGCTTCGCTCATCCCCTTCCCCCGCGAAGTGGAATGGAAAGAGGCTAAAATTAAAATTCCCGCTGCAGAGGGATGGAAACTCAAGGGAAATGCTGCCGATTCCGTCAGAATTGCCTGGAAAGGACTTCTGCACGATATCAAAGGCAACGCAAAGGGCAGCATGACAGTAGCCCTGAAGAAAGCGGGTGATAAACTGGATGCAGAAGCCTCCGCCGAGGGGTACATCCTGCAGGTTGGCAAAAAAAGCATCACCATCGAAGCCAATGCAGAAGCCGGTTTCTTCTATGGCCTGCAGACACTCCGCCAGCTGGTACACGGCAAGAAAACTCTCACCCAGTGCAGAATCAAGGACTGGCCGGCTTTCAAATACCGCGGGTACATGCAGGACAGCGGCCGCAATTTCCGCAAGCTTGACCGCCTGAAGAAAGAGATTGACCTTGCAGCCCGCCTGAAAGTCAACCTTTTCCACTGGCATCTGACGGATCACCACGGGTGGCGCGTACAATGCAAGAAATACCCCATTCTGAACAATCCGAAGACCCGCGAGCGAGACCATAATGACACGTACTCGTATAGCGAGATTCGTGAACTCATCCAATATGCCAGAAAACGCCATGTGCTGATTCTGCCGGAATTGGATATGCCCGGCCACAGCTCCTATTTCCCGAAGGCATTCAACTGCCGCATGGAATCTGAGGAAGGCATGAAGATTTGCACAGAACTGCTGAATGAATTCTGCAAGGAAATACCGAAGGCGCTCTGCCCCATCATCAGTTTCGGGGCAGACGAAGTCCACATTGCCAATGCTGAACAGTTTGTAAACATGGCATGCAAGGTCCTCAAGGCTAACGACCGAGACCATGCCCAGTGGGCTGGTGGACGCGATTTGAAGGTACACCCGGATTCCATCCAGAAGCGCTGGGCCGAGGGCTTTGCCGGCTGTGTCAAATCCCTTGAGAATATCTCCGGCAGAACGCTCGACTATGCCGTCGGTTATTCCAATGTGTACTCCCCGGCCATGATGGTGCGCCGCTATTTCTTCATGCGCCCCTGCGGTGCAGCAAAGGGAGATGAGAATTGCCTGGGTGTTGTCCTCGGTATCTGGCCGGACGGCAAGGTAGACAACAAGGAATGGATTCCCGGCATGTGCAACATGTGGCCGGCCATGTGCGCCATGGCAGAGCGAGGCTGGATTGGCGGCGCTGGCCAAGGTGATGGATTTATCCCGGAAATGCCGGCCATCGACACAGAGGCGGGCAAAGCCTATCATCTCTTCGAGCAACGCATGGCTGATATCCGCCAGAGTATCTTCAAGAATGAAGATTTCCCCATGTGGCCGGAAAGCTCGGTAACCTGGACTCTTGTTGAACCGGTGGATTCCGCAACGGCAGAAAATGTCCGCAATAAGGTTCTGAACAATGAACTGGATACCCTTACAACGAAAAAAGTGAATTGCTCCAACCTTTACTTCCGCACGCGCGATGGCTCGGGCAACCAGGGTATGTATCGCAACGCCAAGACAGGTGTAACGGTCTGGGCAGTCACTGAAATTCAGGTAGAAAAGACAGGAAAGTATCCGTTCATGATTGGCTTCGATGCGCCGGAACGCTCTAACCGCCGCTGGACTGGCGTACCCGAAAACGGCAAATGGTCGCAGGCTGGGACCCGGGTGTGGATTAACGGTCAGGAGGTAAACAACCCCAAGGTGTACAAACTTGCCGGCCAGCGTGCACTTGCAGCCAAGGTGTGGGGGTTCAGCGACCCGCTGGATCTGGAGGAAGTATGGTGGATGCTTGACCCGACAGAGCTGACACTCAAAAAGGGCAAAAATACCATTGTAGTGGAACAGCCGTATCCCGGGTATCATCTTGACTGGGCTATCCACTTCACTCCCCTGTTCAGTCATAAATAATTCATGACACCCAACAATTTCCGGTGAACACGCAAGAATCTTGACTTTTCCGCGTATTCATAGTAGACACATAATCGACAACAGTACATCACACATATGAAGAAGACGTACATTATGATTCTGGCAGGTCTGGCCATCGCTGGTGCCACGACCACATACTGCTTCTCGCAGAACAACCAGGAAATCGCCGTTACCACCCCTGCACCGGCCGAGGCCGTTGTGGCAACTGAGGCTGCAAACGCCCCTGTAACCCCGACCACCATCTCCGCAGAGGATGCCAAGAGGGCTTTCTCCTACTTTATCGGCTATCGTTTCGGCCAGGAAGTATCTGCCGGGGCCACCACGCTTACGGCTGATGATTTTGACAAGGATACCTTCTTCCAGGCTCTCCAGGACAGCCTGACCGGCCAGCAGCCCAGCATGGACCAGGCCATCATCGAGGCCGGCATGAACTCCTTTGTGATGACCATGCAGCAGCGTGAAGCCGCCAAGGCACAGGCCAACCTGGCTGCAGGCAAGGCCTACCAGGAAGCCTATGCCAAGAACGAAGGCGTGACCAAAACGGAGAGCGGCCTGCTCTACACCATCATCACCCCTGGTGAGGGCCGCAAATACGACCCCGCAACGGATGGTGCCGGTGCTATCTGCAATGTAAGCTACGAAGGCAAGCTTATTGATGGCACGGTGTTCGACAAGAGCCCCGCCCCTATCGACATGCCCATTGACCGTGTGGTGCCCGGTTTCTCCGAAGCCCTCAAACTCATGCCTATCGGTTCTACCTGGGAAGTCTGCATTCCCTCTGAACTGGCTTATGGTCCCCAGGGTCCTGCCCCCATCGGCAACAACTCCACCCTCATCTTCACCATTACGCTCAACAACATCTCCAAGGCCCCGGAGCCGCAGATGGGTGCTGGAGCCCGCAGCCTTAACCAGCTGCCGCCGGAGATTCTCCAGCAGCTTCAGCAGCAGGGGCTTGAGCTGATGCCCGAGGAAAGTGATGCAGAAGAAGATGCTGAGGAACCGGCAGAGGAACTGCCTGTGCCCGCAGAGCAGGCTCCGGCCGCTCCTGCTGCACCCACCGCAGCAGAGAGCTTCTAAAGCTCCATTCCTGACATATTTCCACATACGGACACCCCGCATCTCCCTGCGGGGTGTTTTTGTGATTCCGGGCAAGAGCGTTCTCCAGTCAGGCACGCACGATAGGTTCTTGACACGGCGCAGTTCATTCAGTAAAGTAAGGCTATGCACAAGCTCACAGAGTCTATTGGTAAATACTTACTTGCCGCTGTTTCCCCGCTTATCCGGCATCCGGAGACTGCCGAACTGCGTGTAGCCTCCAGCCCTGCGGGAGATATCCTGCGCTTCCGTCTTGTGCTCGAACAGGCCGATGTGGCCCGCGTCATCGGCCGCAACGGCATGACCGCTTCAGCCATCCGTTCCCTTGCCAAGGCTGCAGGAGAAAAGGCTGGCACCAAGGTTGTCGTACACATACTCTCCCGAGAAGAGGCCGACGCCGCCTGATTCCGCTTTCGTGATATCTCATTCGGTTCATGCAGGAACTTTTTGCAGATTTGCCTGCAGCCGCACCAGCAGCACGCGTGCTGGTGGATGGCATGAATGACATGGTGCTGGATTATGCCATCCCGGCCACCATGCAGGGAGTGACCCGCGGCAGTCGTGTAGAGGTTCCCTTGAGAAACCGCAGCACCACAGGCACCGTCATGGCCCTGGTGCAACCAGAACCAGAATGGGCAGGCAGACTGCGTCCTCTGCTCCGCCTGGTGAGTGAGGAAGCTACGGTCACCCCTGCTCTCATGGATATGGCTGAATGGGCTGCCCGATATTACGCCGTGCCGGTAGAGCAGATGATACGCTGCATTGTGCCGGAGCCGGTGCGCCAGGAACGGCACGAAGAAAAGACCCGCAAAGTGATCGTTCTGCAGGATTGGCCAGACGATGACAAACTCAACAAAATCAATCGCAAAGCTCCGAGACAGGCTGCCATTCTGCGGTATCTGCATGCCAGCGATGAAAAACGAGAGACGCTTTCTGCCCTGGGCGGTTCGCCTGCGCTGGCACCATGCAGAGCCCTTGAGAAAGCCGGCTATGTGCGTATTGAGGAAGAACAGGTTCATCGTGATCCGGCTGGGAACGAAACCTTTGCCCAGACCAGTCCCCTCTCTCTGAATGAGGAACAGGCTGCGGCTCTGCAACGGATAAATGCTGTCTTTGACGCAGCAGACAGCGCGCCCATCCTCCTGCAAGGAGTGACCGGCAGTGGTAAGACAGAAGTTTATCTGCAAGCTGCTCAGCGGGCCATGGCCCAGGGAAAGGGAGTTCTTATCCTGGTGCCGGAAATCTCCCTGACACCGCAGACCATGGCCCGGTTCAAGGGGCGCTTTGCTGATTCACCTGGCAGCGTGGCCATTCTGCACAGCGCCATGAGCGATGGTGAACGCTTCGATGAATGGCACGCCATACGCCGAGGCAAGGCCCGCATTGCCATAGGTCCGCGCTCCGCGGTTTTTGCCCCGGTGCAAAATCTCGGGCTCATCATTGTGGATGAAGAGCATGATTCTTCTTACAAACAGGAAAACAGCCCGCGTTATCATGGCCGGGACCTGGCTGTCCTGAGAGCAAAACTCGAAGGCTCAGCCATTGTGCTGGGGTCTGCCACCCCCTCGCTGGAATCACTCTACAACGTACAGCAGTCCAAGTACACCATGCTTCGTATGGATAAACGGGCCGATGGCCAGAGACTCCCCCTCACCCGCGTGCTCGATATGCGGACTGAGGCCAAAGATAAACGCAATCTCGGCATCCTCTCCGAGCGTCTGCGTATGGCCATTGACGAGCGTCTGCTCAAGGGAGAACAGGTGATACTGCTGCTCAACCGCAGAGGCTTTGCCCGAGCCCTGCAATGTCCGGAATGCGGCTACACAGCCAACTGCGAGCATTGCGCCTTGCCCATGACCTACCACGCCACAGAAAACCGCCTGGTTTGCCATATCTGCGGCTATCGGCAGATGGTTCCGCCCTGCTGCCCTGAATGCCATACCACCAACATTTCACTGGAGGGATATGGCACACAGAAGGTGGAGGCTGTTTTGCGCCGCTGCTTTCCGCAGGCTCGCCTTCAACGCGTCGATGCCGATGTCACGACCCGCAAGAATGCCCTGCGGGATATTCTGGCAGATTTCCGGGCGCACCGGACCGATATCCTGCTGGGTACCCAGATGATATCGACAGGACTCGATTTCCCCGGAGTAACGCTGGTGGGGGTACTCAATGCCGACCTTGGGCTCAACATTCCGGACCCACGGGCTGCAGAACGCACCTTCCAGCTGCTCACCCAGGTAGCAGGCCGGGCCGGACGAGGAGAGCTGGATGGAGAAGTCATCATTCAGACCTACACACCGCAGGCAGCAGCCATTCAGTTTGCCCGCCGGCATGATACAGATGGATTTGCGGAGACAGAAATGGAACTACGCCGGCAGATGAATTTTCCGCCGTTCTGCCACATGGCCGTCATCACCACCCGGAGCGAGCAGGAGGAAGTTGCAGCCCTTGCCATGGAAACCTTGCACAAACGATTGATGAATGCCCTGCCCCCGCAGGTGCAGATAAGCGATCCTCTGCCGGCCCCCCTGGCCAAGGCATACGGTCAATTCCGCTACCAGTGCACACTGAAGGCCCCGGGAGCCCGCCTGCTGTCCGATATCTGCAGCCGCGAAATAACCGGCATGAACTGCGGAGAGGGTGTTTCCATCTCGCTTGATATTGATGCCTATTCCTTCATGTGAAATTTTTATTGACTTTTTGAGCATTAAACGCTAAATCCGACTTATGAAAACCAATCTCCTCATGCTGAGCCTGCTGGCAGGGCTCTTCGCCCTTAATCTTCCTGTTGTGCATGCAGAAACAGATAGTGATTCCGGAATTGTCAGGAAGGAAAAGAAAGCAAAGAAAGCCAAACGCAGCAAAAAGGACTCCGCAAAGGAAGAAACAACTGAGGAGGCAGAGGAGGAATCTGTCGTGGCCTCCATTCTGAAGCAGAACACCTATTTCAACCAGAGCACACCCAATTTCAAGGCTGATTACTTCATCTTCCTCAAATCAGCCTCATGGTGCGGGCCTTGCAATGCAGAAATGCCCAAAGTTGCCAGGGCTTACGAGCAGATGAAGGCCTCCGGCCGCGTTGAGCTCATCCTCATGAGCCATGACCAGACCCAGGAAGCAGCCGAAAAATTCCTGCAGAAATATAATGCCACCTTCCCGGGTATGATGCGTGGCTCCCAGTACCCGGACATGCCGAAATCCCGGGGTATTCCCTCTGCAGCCATTCTGAAGGCAGATGGCACGGTCATCACTTCCGGGCATGGTGCCATCATTCAATCGTGGAAGGAACACACCATCGGTAAATACGCGATCATCGACGATTCCGGTGAGCCGCTCGTAGGTAAGGCTCTCAAGAAAATCAAACTCCTTCAAGGTAAAGCCTCTGCTAATGCAGATTTTTATATATATTTCTATCAGCCGACCATCAACGAGGAGTCTCTCGCCCTGCTCGCGCAGGAAGCCAAGGATATGAAGAAGGCTAAATTTGAGTGCATCTACATCAATGGTGATGACTCTGCAACAAATGTCCAGAAGACCCTGCGGAAAAACAAACTGAAGGTCGCCGCTGCGCTGAAGAAGACGGCTGGTGTCTCCGAGCTTCCCGGCATAGGGGCTCTGGGCAGCCAGGAAACTGTCACCGTTGTCACGAAAAGCGGTACTGTCGTGACAGAAGGGCGTGCAGAACTCCTTGGCGAATGGAAAGACATCGCAGAGGCTAATAAAAAGTAACATTGACGGCTGAACCATTCACTGATACAATACGCAGGTCATGAAGCATACATTCTTCTATCTTTCCCTTCTCCTTGGCTCTCTTATCTGCCTGGGTACCCTCCCTGCACAGGCCAAGGATGACAAGAAGCTCTCTGCTGCAGAAAAACGCGAACTCAAGAAAAAGGAACGGGAAGCCAAGAAAGAAGCCCGGAAGAAATCCAAGGGAGATAAGGACGACGAGAAAGATGAAGCCAAGAAAGACGACAAGCCTGATAAGAAGGCTGTCAGTAATGCCGTCAAGAAGCTGAAGCCGGTATGCGGCCGAATCAAGGGCAATGGTAAATTCTACATGTATATCCAGTATACGACCATGACCGAAGCTGGTGAGGAAATGCTGACCAAAATCAGCGAGGCTGAGCGAGGCCTCAAATCGGCCAAGGTGTGTGCTTTCCTCATTTCTGACGACGCCTCCATTGAGGACGACGAAGCAGAAAAGACCCTCAAGAAAATGAAGGTAAAGCTGCCTATGGTCCGCAAATTCGGCAAGATGGAAGAACAGCTGCCCGGATACAAGGATGCCACACCTCCCCGGATTACGATTGTTGACCCCACGGGCAAGGTTGTTGCCGATGGCGGTGAAAGCCTTCTCGAAACATGGCCAGATGCCATTGGTGCCAAGAAACCCGCCAAACCTGCCGAAGAGGAAGAAGAAACAGACGACGAATAAAGCCATGAAGGAAACCCTTATCGACCTGAAGGAACGCCGCAGCTGCCGTAAGTACACCACACAGCAGGTAGCCGAGGAACAGCTGCAGGATATACTGGAGGCCGCTACCTATGCCCCTACCGGACACGGGCAGCAGAGCCCGCTCATGGTGGTTGTGCAGGAGCCTTCCCTGCTTGCCACTCTTTCAGAATTGAACGCACGGATTATGGGCACCACGCGTGATCCTTTCTACGGAGCACCCACGGCCGTCATCGTGTTCCAGGATACTACCTGCACCACCGGGCATGAGGATGCCTGCATGGTCATGGCCAATCTGCTTAACGCAGCCCACGCTGTGGGGCTTGGTTCATGCTGGATCAACCGCGGCAGGCAGATGTTTGAGCTGCCTGAAGGGGAAAAGTTAAAGAAGGAATGGGGAATTTCCGACCACATGGCAGGCCTGGCTGTCTGCATTCTGGGCTACGAGGCAGAGGGTGGCACAGTTGCTGCTAAACCCCGCAAATCAGATTACATTATCCGCATCTGAACCATGATGAAGAAGCTCCTGCTTGCCCTGCTCTGCGTCTGCTGCGGTCTGCTCCAGGCCCAGGAGGCTGCACCTGCAGTATCGGCTTCAGTTCCTGAGGTGCTGGCATCTCCCTCCGTCAGTTATCTGACAGACACCCGCCCGGAAGCAGATGCCCGGTTCTACATCTACCTCTGCTCAGCTTCCTGGTGCCCGCCCTGCCGCGCCATCATGCCGAAGGTGGTGGCGGAATATCCGGCTATCAAGGCCGCAGGTGGAGAAATCATCCTGCTCTGCTATGATGCCACACCTGCCGCCGGCGTGGCCTATTTGAAAAAGTATAATGCGGCATTCCCGGCAGTTCTGACAAATTTTGAGCAGGCCGCAGCTTTAGGCCTGCCCGGTTTCTCCACTCCGCGCGGTATTCCCCACGCTATCTTTGTAAGCAAGGAGGGAACGCTGCTTCACAAGGGGCATGGGGCCACTCTGCTGGGGTGGAAGCAGGTCATCTCCTCGCTTCCCTGATACCCTGCAAAGAACCTTAAGCAAAACGCTGCCGCCGGTTATCCGGCAGCAGCGTTTTTTGCTTTACGTGGAGCAGAAAATCAGTGTTCTGATGTTACCACACCATCACGGATAATCAAGGTGCGGTCACCCCGGGCCGCAATATCGGCATCATGCGTCACCGTAACGAGCGTTTTGCCTCCCTCCTCTGCCAGCCCGAAGAGGAGGTCCAGAATCTGCCCGCCGTTGCGGGAATCAAGGTTGCCCGTGGGCTCATCTGCAAAGATGATGGCCGGATCATGCGCCAGAGCACGGGCAATGGCCACGCGCTGCTGCTCACCACCGGATAGTTCGTTGGGAAGATGGTCCATGCGGTCAGCCAGGCCGACTCGCTCCAGCAGGTGTTTGACGCGCTCCGTAGCCTCAGTGCCGGCTACAGCCGTAGCCAAAGAGGCATTTTCGAGAGCGGTCAGCTCAGGCATCAGCATGTAATTCTGGAAGATGAACCCCATCATCTTGTTGCGGAACAACGCACGGCGACGCAAGGAAAGAGAATAGATATCCTCACCATCAACCACCACCTTACCCTGCTGCGGAGGCTCAAGCCCGGCCAAGGTATACATAAGCGTCGTCTTACCTGCACCACTGGGTCCACAGAGAAACACCTTCTCACCCCGGCGAATGTGGAGATCAAGGCCATGCAGAACCTCAATCTGCTTCCTGGCAATACGGTAGGAACGATGAAGATTGAATGCCTGTATCATGAGCGTGAAAGTTCAATATTATCAATAAGGCGCACATCGCCGAACCAGGCAGCAACGGCCAGCAGAGCCAATCTGTGCGTATCCGTTACAGCGTGCAGCGTTTCAGCATCTACCAGTTCCACATAATCACAACGGACTCCCGGAATGTTTTCCAGAGATTCGCGCACGGAGGCACAGACCATCGCGCACTCAGCCCCGGAGGCATAGGCCTCACGAGCAGCCAGCAGACAGCGGCGGATTTCCGGAGCGGCGGCACGATGCTCCGTCGTCAGGCGCACGTTGCGGCTGGAAAGGGCCAGGCCATCCTCATCCCGCACAATTTCAGCCCCGTGAATGGTAACCGGAATATCGAGGTCGCGCACCATGCGGCGGATGATAGCCAGCTGTTGGTAGTCCTTCTTACCAAAAACGGCATCTGTAGGCTGCACCAGATTGAACAGCTTGTTCACCACCAGACAGACACCGGCAAAATGCCCCGGACGGCTTGCACCGCAGAGCACAGAGGAAAGATGCGTTTCCTCCATGGTTATGGAGCGGTCCGCGCAATACATAGCATCCGACGACGGCATGAAAACCACATCTGCTCCGCATTTGTCACATATCTCCAGATCCTGCATCGGAGTTCTGGGATATGTCGCCAGGTCTCCGGCGTTGTCAAACTGCACAGGATTCAGGAATATGGTGGCAACGACACAACCCTCTGCGCCAGCCAGCTGACGAGCCTGTCGCAGAAGCGAGGCGTGCCCTTCATGCAGGGCGCCCATAGTCGGAACCAGCACCATGCGCTTTCCGCGCAGCGGTGCCAGGGCAGCACGCAATTCCTCCTTTGTATATGTGGTCTGCATGCGGGTATACTAACACAATTACAGCCTTGCTTCAACCCATCATGACAGGGATATTCAACTGACATGACCAATCTGCTCTTTTCTTGACTCCTCTCCTGCTTGAGAGTATAATGTGCGCGGGAAAAACCCGTTCATGAACAAGCAACTTTACATTTACGACTGCATCGCATCCAAACTCCGTGCATCGGACGGCACTTTCATGACCATAGGAGCCGGAGACAAGAACACATTCCGCATCAAGATGAAGGCAGAGAACGGTGGTTCCTTTGCCCAGCGGGATGATGTGTGCCGTTTCTTTCCGCACGGGCATATCAGCGGCTATTCCCTCAATGGGGTGCAGATGAAGGCAGATGTCATCATCCGCCCGGAGAAGATGTACCTGTTTGTTCTGGGCTGCGGCTGCTTTATCTGCTGGTACGGCAATGATGCCGCCCGCCCCGATTTCAGCCAGTATGATACGAGCGTCTGGTTTCTCTACAATCCCTCCCAGGCAGAATGGTATGGCCCGTATTCCCTGCTCGATCTGCCCATGGTAGCGCCGGAGCTGCCGGAAGATGTGCTGGCCACCTTCCAGGGGCTCGACCACTGTGCCTTTTATCTGAAGGACATAGTTCCGGTGGCTGAGCACGCCATCAACTCAGGCGAAATATCCCCCCTGCCGGGCGAGGATACCGCCATCACCCCCGCAGAGCTGCGCTGTCCCAATTGCTGGGAAACCTTCTCACAGGCAGAAATCATGAGCATTGCCAGCCATCCCGACCTGCTGGGTGACCCCAAGCTGGGAGAAACGGCCATGCTGCGCTTTGTGCCGCAGAACTTCAACCCGAGTGGACTGCCGCTTGACAGCCGTGGCGTTTCCTGCAGCGAATACGCATGCCCGCATTGCCACCGCAAGCTTCCTCCCTTCTTCTCAGATACCAAACAACACATCATCTCTCTGGTAGGTGTTCCTGCTGCTGGCAAGAGTTATTACCTCACCTCCCTGGTGCGTGAGCTCGAAACCCTGTTCCCGCGTGAGTTCGGCATGCCCTTCCGGGATGCAGACCCCGTCACCAACGAACCGCTCAACGAGATGCGTATGCGGCTCTTCACCGCGCAGACCCCGCAGGAAGCCTATCTCGCCAAGACGCACATGCATGGACGTTTGTACCAGAAAATCTGGAGACAAGGCATGCACGTGAACATGCCGCGCCCGTTTATCTACAACCTCAACAAGGATTCCGAAACGCACTCCATTGTGCTCTACGACAACGCGGGCGAGGACTTTCAGCCCGGCAGCAATGATGCCCTTACCCCGGGCAGCCAGCATCTTGCCGTAGCCGCAGGCATTCTCTTCCTGTTTGACCCCACAGCTAACCCTGGCTTCCGCCAATTGCTGCAGGAAAGCACCGACCCCCAGCTCCGCAGCAATCTGTACCGCCCCGGCAGACAGTCCATGCTGCTGGCAGAATCAGAAATGCGACTGCGTACCCGACTGAATCTACCGCCCTCTGAGAAGCTGGATATTCCCATGGCCATCATCATCGGCAAATGTGATACCTGGAGTCACCTGCTCGGTCCGGAGCCACTGCTTCCTGCCATACGCAACGGCATGTTCATGCCGGAACACATCAACGTCAACTCCACACGTCTACGCCAGTTCATCTTCAACATCGCACCCCATATCTGCACCAACGCAGAGGCTATTTCCTCCAATGTGCGCTACTTTGCAGCCAGTGCCCTGGGTGAATCTCCTGTCGAGTTCCGCGATGAACGCAGCGGCACCATGCTGATAGGCCCGGCCAATGGCAGTGTGCATCCCATACGTGTTGCAGAGCCCCTGCTCTGGGTACTGCATCATACGGCTCCCTCCCTCATTCCCAGTTCTCATAACTGAGTGTATGTCCTACCAGCTCATCCACACGAGTTACCAGCACCTGCTCGATTCCTCCGGCTCGGGCTATGGTACTGTGGCACGCACAGAGAACATGCCCAAGGCCTTGTGCACGAAGCTCACGGCCATGAGTATTCTGCGTGAGCCCAAGGGGGGGAACTGCACGCTCGGGCCACAGTTCAGCTACCACATCATCAGCATGGGGGAATATGTCTGGCATGTACTGACCTGCGTTCAGAATGCCGGGGCTGATTACAGCGGAAGAGCCTGCCACACAGCCCACCACCTGGTACTCACCCAACAGGAAGTGGCAAGCCTGCTCAATAACGAGCTGCGCCCCACCCCGGCCGGCATCTCCCTGGCTTTGCTCCGTTCCGGATTCTGGGTGCAGAAATGGCAGGGTGAACCGCGTTTCATCGTAGGTGAACCGCCCATGAAACCGGAGTATCTGCCGGACGCCACCGCCCAGCCGACATGGAAACACCTGACCGGGCATAAGTCCAATGCACGGGCATTCTATACCCCTCCCTATAACCGCGAGTGCCTGATTACCATTCCGGCAGGCATCCCCTCGCACGAGGTGCTGGGGCTTTTCCACGAAAGCGACTGGCTCACCCACAGCCTGGGCTGGGGATGCACTTATACGACCGAGGCGGAGGATTCCGATTCCTTTGCAGAAACGCTGCGTATGGTGGTAGGCGAGAAATCTCCGCTGGTGCAGCGAGCGGTACGCACCGGGCATCCCGTGCTCCGCATCACGGCAGAAATGGAGCTTGCTGTCGAGCCCGAACCCCATGCCTCCCAGCCCCAGAACCCCGGCATAGTCGCAGAAAATGGTACAACGCAGCAGGAGCAGAAGATTCCGGCAAGAATCATTCCCCGCTCCATCAACCATTACCATTACGTGGAAGAACCGGACTGGATGCTGTATGATGTGGCTATGCCGCGCAGCAATCCCTACCTGATGCCGCTGGCTGTATTCGGCTCAGTTGCCCTGCTCACAGGCATCTCAGTCGGTATATGGCTCGGGCTTACGCAACCGGTACAGATGCTGGATGACTTCATCAACCAATCTCTTCTGAACTCAAGGAACGAGAACGCTGCGCCTTATGCTCGGCTGGAGGCTCTCCTCAACGCTCCCTATGACCACGCCGCCACAGCCAACCTGCTGCAGGAGCTGATGCAGATTCAGGAAACAACGCAGGAAGACTCGCTCCTGCTGGAAAGCGCAGCTCTGCTGAGTCGCATTCCAGAGGAGGGCGTGAACCACGCAGCCGCCATCAAGCGCATCTGCGAGTGTGAACGCCTGCTTCAGTTGCCGGAAAACAGCCTGGGCCGTCTGTACCTGATGGAAGTCACCCAGGCCATGACCCCGGACGAATGGCAGGAGCGCATCAGCTACCAGACGAAGGAGGAATGGCAGAAAATCAAGGAAGAGGAAAGCGGTCTGTTTGCATTCTTCTCCCTTGCCGTGCTCAAGGACTACACCCCCGGCAGAGAAATCGACCAGACTCCGCATACGGAGCTGGCAACGGCAGATGTGGTACAGGCTGGCGAACAGAAGAAAGAAGAGGCAGCCAAGGCCGAGCCCCAGGTGATTGGTGCAAGTGCTGCCGTATGCGGACAGGAACTACCCGATGCCCTGGTACAGATTCTCAACCAGCTTCCCCTAACTGTCAATGGCGGCATATACAGCATCTCCTCAATGAAGAAGGGAGACAGCCTGCAGGCAGCCCGAAGTCTGAAACTCAGCAATAAGGGATATCATCTCTACATCACCCCGACAGAAAAGGAGGGAGAATACCTCATTACCCCCGAACACAAGGAGGGCCGGCAAGCAGAGCTCCCCGGGGTCACCATCACCATACGCAACAACAAATTGCAGAAAATCAGATGCAAGGATGGGGAGGCGGTCGTTGCTTTCCCGATTCCCGGCAGGGGCGACACCCTCACTTACGTGATTCTGGCCCCGAGAATCGCCATTCCCATTCCCATCAACAGGCCCTTCACCTTCCCGAATGCGGAGAAGCTTGACTTTGATATAAGCCGTGAGGACCTGAGCGTGGCAACACCCTCTGCCGAGTCTCCCGCATACCAATTGAAGCTCAAGAAAAAAAGCAAGGAATTCCCTTGGAAAATCAGCAGTGGTGATATTGAGCATATCCAGTTCTCCATCGCCCTGCCGGCCATACTTGAGCGCCACCCGAACAGGGTGATTGAATCCTATGATTCCTCTTCCTTTGTCTGGAAGAAGGCAAAGATAGTGAACGAGGCCCTGCATTGTGAGGTGGAACACAGGCCGAATCTCCCCAACCGCCTGGAACATGTGTTTGAACAGGTGGCCAACATGCCCTGCTGCGGCGATGATTCCGTCAGGAACAAGGAATTGAACCTGGCACACCTCTTCTACATTTCCCGGAAACTGAGTCAGCCAGACAGCAAGAAATCGCAGCGGGAGAAATGGTGCGATGAATACATTACCATGCTTGCCCACCGCCGATTTAATGCAGAACTGCAGAAAATCATGAAGAACAGCCCGGCGCTGCTGATTTCTGCGGACCATGCGCGGTCCGGCACGGGTGCCGCCGGCAAGATGCGGAGCGAGCTGAAGAACCTGCTCCTCAATACGTCCAATGCTGAATATATTTCCCTGCATATCTGCCGCGTGCTATCAGATTCCCTCAAGGAGGCATACAAGCAGGAAATCCACGATTTCAACGAGGATAAGAAAAAGAAGCAACTGCTCATTCTCAAGAAGCTCAGCATGGGCGATGCAGGAGAATTGCAATGGCATTTCCACCTGCAGAGTGGTAAGTAAGAATCATGGCACGACGTCGACGCCCAGATCCAGTCATCCAGAAGGTCCGGCAGCTTGCCCGTAGTGGCCGCCGGGCTGCAGCAGGAGAATTGCTCGAGGATACATTGCGCCAGAATCCCAACCACTCCAAGGCACAGGAGGAATACCGCCGTTTTCTCACTGACCGCCCGTTCACTTTCGAAGAGAGGGACTACGAGGAACTGCAATCCATCATCTCCAGTTTCCTTACCTCACCGCAGATGCTCAGCTCCATGCGCGGCTCAAGCATACGGAAACTCCGCAAGCGCATTCACTATCTCCAGCGGGTGCAGGAGCACATGCTCAGCATCATGGAGAAAAAAACACTCTCCCAGCTCCGCACGAACATAACGCGTGAGCTGAAGCGGCGTCGCAAGCCGCTCGGCAAAGTCTTCATCATCCTGGGTATACTTCTGCTGATTCTATTGCTGATAGCGGGCTCTGTATTCTTCCTCTACAAACGCGCTGGGGCTGCTGCAGAAAAACTTGACCAGGCCAACTCCGGCATTATCTCCCGGGCGGCGGCTCTCAACCTGCTTAAGATTCATGATACCGGGCTCAACCGGACGCTGGACCGCCGTGTGGGCAGCGAAGCAGATAAGCTGCGTTCTTATCTCCGCGCGCAGGAACAACGCATCCGCGAATGCGATTCTCTGCTCAGGGAGTTGGAGAAAAGTGACCAGAGCGTCGTGAAGATGGGAGTCCGCCGCCGTGCAGACATAGAACGCAAGCTCAAGGAACTTGGAACGGATGGGGCGCCGTATATGGCTCGTTGGGCGGCTTTGTGCGAAGCTGAAAAAGACGAACTGAACCAGCAGCGCCTGACGCTTTCTGAAGAACTGCTCATGCCCCTGCCCCCGCTGCAGGAACTGACTGGAGAACCAGAAACAGACTTTGCCGAGCTGGCAAAACGGCAGAAAATTCTCCAGAAGAGGCTCAATATCTTCGATGACGCGGCAGAGGCCCTCCAGCTTTCCCGGAGTATCATAGAACCGACGGTGCAGGAATTTGAGAACAACAAGCATATCCTCACCGAAATTTCCCAGCTGAAGAATCTGTTGCAGCTCCTGCCGTCGGCGCACGACTACGACAGCTACCGCAAACTTCTGACCAGCTGGAATCCGCAGCACTACGCCTCCGGTAAGAAGATTCTGTCCATCATCGGCAGGTTGCCGGAGCTCAAAAAACTCAGAATGCTGATGCAGGAACACGGGCAGAACGTGAAACCTGGCCTGCTGCTGGCGGCTCGCAAGAGTCTGATTGAGGGCAAAGCCTCGTTCAGCGCAGATTTTCCTGCATCGAGAGAACAGCTGATGCTGCTCAATGAACTGCTGGCAAACTCAGCGTTGGCAACACGGCTTTACGAACATATTGATACGGCAACCAATGAAAGAGGCTTATCAGAGGAACCGGTGGTTGTCCGCTATGGGCGAGCCTGTTTCCCCCGCTCTCAGTTTGACCCGCAGCGCGACGAAATTGCCAGAAAGAACGTAGAGTGGCATAACCCCACAGCCGTTGTAACCCGCACGCTGGACCCGCAGCCACTGCACCAGCGACTCGGGCTGAACAACCGCACCGGGTTCTACACCAATGCCAATCTTCCGGCACTGCTGACCAGCGTATTCCGTATCGAAGGCAGAGATATTCCGGCCCTGGCCCGGGCATACGTGCTGCACCACCTCATCAAGGCCAACAATGCCGCAAAGGAACCCATACTCAGCGGTATGCAGTATGCGCCTGCAACCCGCCGGGTGTTTGAGGAGTTCGAGAAACTCCGCAAGAGTTGCGAGGTGAAGCTCGACGGCGACTGCTGGTTGCAATTTTCTGCGCGACACCAGGCGGCAGAACGGCGCTATGCTCATTGGTTTGCCCAGCACCGCGAGGTGAATTTCCAGGAAGAACTCCGGAAGAACCTGAATTCCATCATGCAGGTGACTCCCAGCTTCTGCGGTTACATCAATGAAAAGGGGGAGATAATCCTCTTCACGCCTCTGCACAAGGACAAGCTGCTCTGGTATCTTTCAGAAGATGGTGCCATGACAGCCTCTGCTCAGGGAGTTGAACTGAAGAAGCCCCTGCGCCTCTCTCCTGTGTTCATTGTCGAAAAACAGTACTGATTCCCGCCATGCGTGTTGCTTTGCTCTCCGACATACACGACCACACAACCCACCTGCTGCTGGCATTGTGCTCTGCCAGGGAGGAAGGCTGCAGGCACCTGCTTTTCCTGGGGGACATGGCGGGTACAGAGACGTTCCGCACGCTGAGGGAAGAGTGGCCCCATGGTATCGACCTGGTATTCGGCAATAATGAGTGGAACACCCGCACCTTCATGCAACTGGCGGAGCAATGGGACTACACGACCCTGCATGGGGCTACGGCAGATATTGTGCTGGATAACAGGCGGCTTTTCCTGACCCACCTGCCCTGGGATGCCGCCAGAGCGGCTGAAACAGGGCAGTACGATGCCGTATTCTACGGCCACACGCATGTTCCGGCCATGAAACAAAACGGCAAGACCCTGCTAGCCAATCCGGGTGAAGTATACGGACGCCATGGGACTCCCACCATAGGCGTGTACGAGACAGAAACCAACACGCTCCGCATCATCAGGCTCTGAATGGATTACCTTGTATACAATCTGGCTGATTTACCGGCTGATACAGCCGAGCTGCCCCTGCTTCCGCCGGATGAACAGCTCCAGGCCACCCAGAGAGGGGGACACTATGCCGCCATCCGCAGCCTGCTCAGGCGGGAATTGGAACGCCGTAGCGGAATCCCGGCCCAGGAAATTGTCTTTTCCTACACTCAGCACGGAAAGCCCGAATTCCCGCCCCAGCCTTTCAATCTGAGTCATTCAGGGGATTGCCTCTGCCTGGCCTTTCACCACCAGGCCATCGGGGTGGATGTGGAACAGAAGCGGCCACGCAGGAATCTGGCTGCGCTGGCCACCCGCATGATGTGCCCGGAACAGAGTGAAGCATTCTGCTCGCGTGATTGTCCACTAGAGGAATTCTACGCCTGCTGGTGCGCGGCTGAGGCTATTGTCAAGCTCGCGGGCGACACCATGTGGAATGCCCGTTCCTACCCATTCCTGTACAACAACGGTCGCATCCGCTGCCTCTTCGACCCTGCTCCCTCCGTCACACTCTTTACCCCCATGCCCGGCTATATGGGTGCCGTGGCTTTCCATTCTCCAATGTCATGAGTTCGCTTCCTCTTTATAAGCAGATTATCATCTGTGTCATCTTTCTCTGCACCACCGGAGCATGCCTTCTTCCCCTGCTTGAGGCAATGAGACAGCGGCGTGAAACAGCGGTACCCCCAGTGCCGCAATTCCCAGGCAGCAGTTTTCCGAATGCCTTTGCCTATATCTACACCGCCTTCTTCATGCTCACCTTCGCCATGTCGGCCATTCAGGATATCATGGCACCGGCAGCAGTCGCGTCACCCATGGAAATGCTGCTTTCCGGCGTTGTACAGATAGGCCTCTACATGCCTTTCATTATTGTCTATTTCTCCCTTCCGCGCCGCGAGCAGCCACAGAGCAGCCTGATTCTGAAAGTCTGGTGGGTTGTAAAGGCTCTCTTTTTCATCTGGATTGCTTCGGCCCTCATCGAGCTCAGCCAGGTGAACAGGCTCATTTCCCACCTCACCCAGTGCCCGCCCCTGCAGAATGTGGTGCAACTGATGATGGATGGCAGCAGTTTCGAGAAGGGCTATGTGGCCATCATGGCGGTCTTTATTGCGCCTGTTACGGAAGAATGCTGTTTCCGAGGCTTTGTGTACAATATTCTGAAACGCTGGAACGGGCGGTGGATAGCCACGCTGACCTCTGCGCTCCTGTTTGCGGCGGTTCATGGGTCTCTGCTCCAGCTCATTCCGCTCACCATCTTTGGCGTGGTGCAATGCCTGGCGTATGAAAAAGCCCGCTCTCTGTGGCTGCCCGTTGCCATCCACACGGTGTTCAATGCCTGCAGCACCCTGTTGATTCTTCTGTTCCCCGAACTGATTCCCGTATGAATACCCCCCTGTCTGCCCTGGGCGAAAATGCCACTCTGTCACGGCTGCTGCCGCTGCTGACAACGAATGAAAACCTGCTCACCGGGCCGGGTGATGACTGTGCCGTGGTGGCACGGGATGCCGAATGGGATACGCTGCTGAAGACAGATGTGGTGGTAGAGGATCTGCACTTCACCCGGGATACAGAGCCGGAGCGCATCGGGCGCAAGGCGCTTGCTCGCGCCGTGTCCGACATTGCCGCCATGGGCGGTATTCCGGAACACGCCCTCATTACCATCCTCTGCCACGCGTCGCGCCCGGTCGGACTGCTCGAGGGAATCTACCACGGAATGGCAGCACTGGCATCCCGCTTCAGTATTTCCCTGGCCGGGGGCGAGACCTCCGGGTTGCCTTATGACGGCCTGGTCATCAATGTGGCCCTTACTGGCAGAATAGAACACGGCCAGGCCATCCTCCGCTCAGGAGGCCACCCTGGTGACCAGTTATTCGTCTCAGGCCTGCTGGGCGGCTCTTTCCCTACAGGATGGCATCTTGACTTCGAACCTCGCGTAGAGCTCGCCAGAGGGCTCTTAAAAGCCGGTATACGCCCTTCGGCGATGATGGACCTCTCCGATGGTCTCGGAACCGACCTGCCGCGTCTTGCTGCCGCGAGCGGATGCGGTTTTATCATCGATGAATCGAAGCTGCCGTGCCGCTCCGGTTTTTCTACCCGCGACGCTGTTTCACACGGAGAAGACTACGAACTCCTCCTTGCTCTCCCCCCGGAGGCGGTTCAAACCCTTGCGGAATCTGCGTTTGCAGACACGCTCCATAACATCGGAGAACTGACCCCGGAAGCGCGCGGAAATCTTGCCTCCGGATGGCAGCATTTTTCTGCATAATAGCCTTGTTTATAGGCACTAAAGAGAGCCCTTACCGGCTCTTTTTTGTCCTTTCATAACGCTTCTAAAATTACTTCACTATATTTATATACAACAAGTTGTAGCATTTAGACACCCATGTTCTACACCCCTCTTCGCTTCATTTTTACTGCTTCACAAAAATATCAAGAAAACTTAACAAAGAAGAATGGTTATGCCAAAAAAAAATAAATATCGTGGAACGCTCATGGAACACAGCTTTCGGGGTGCAACGCAGTACCAGATGCAGATTTTTTTCTTTCGATGATGAGGAGGTCGTGGCATATTGCACCCCGCACTCCCCGAGCGGGAGTCTGAAAGCAACTTTACAGAACCTACGAAACAAGACGGAACAGAAAACGATGGAAAAGGAACAACAGGCGAGTGAAGCTCTCTGGGCGCAGATTATGCAGAATCTGCGTACACACGGGCAGGCGGACGGGTATGCCATCGATTTCATCTCCGGTCTTCGCCTGGTGAAAGACACCGGCAGCAGACTCATCATCGAGTACCCCGAAGGGCTCATGCTGGCATGGCTGGAGCTTAATTATAGTGAATATATCGAGACCGCAGCCGAGAATGTGCTGAAGTCCCCCCGCGAGCTGGAATTTGTAGAAGCAGGCACCCACACTCAGGAAGTCCGGAAGGAAGAAGCCCTCTCCCCTGCCCCTACAGTAACGGCAGCTGCCACCACACGCCGCAGCAGCACCAGCAAATCCCCCCGCAGCACCAAGCTGCAGAGCAACCTGAACAGCGACTACACGTTTGACAACTACGTGGTAGGCTCCTGCAATCATTTTGCCTATGCCGCAGCGCAGGCTCTGGTCAATTCACAGGAGCGCATCTTCAACCCGCTCTTCATTTACGGCAACTCCGGTATGGGCAAGACCCACCTGCTGCACGCCATCGGCAACGCCCTGCGCGCCCGACGTGAGAATGTGCAGGTGCTTTATGTCACCAGTGAGCAGTTCACCAACGCCTATATCGAGGCCATCCGCAAGCGTGGCGATGCGCTTGAGCTGTTCCGCAAGAAATACCGCAAGGTAGATGTGCTGCTCATCGATGATGTCCAGTTCATGGCCCGCGCAGACAAGACACAGGAGGAATTTTTCCACACCTTCAATGCCCTGTTTGAATCCGGCAAGCAGATTGTGCTTTCCTCTGATTGCCCGGCATGCCAGATTACCAGCATGGATGACCGCCTGAAGACCCGCTTCTCCCAAGGCATGACTGTAGAGCTTACTGCTCCCTGTTATGAGATGCGCATGGCCATTCTGCGCCAGAAGATGCTCAAGTGGAAACAGAACCTCCTCAGCGACGAGGTAGTGCAGTTCATTGCCCGCAATGTCACCCAGTCTGTACGAGCTCTTGAAGGAGCCCTCATCCGCACCAGCACTTTTGCTTCCTTTAACAACTGCTGTCCCAGCATTGCCTTCCTCCGCGAGAACCTGGCAGACCTCATGTCCAAGCGAGCATCCTCCGGGCTCTCCATTGCCGATATCCAGCAGCGTGTAGCCAACGAATTCGGCCTGCGGGTGGATGATATCAACGGCCGCCGCCGCACCGCTGCTATTGCCCACCCTCGCCAGATTGCCATGTTCCTGGCTCGCCGTCATACCAATTCCTCCCTGCAAGATATCGGTGAAGCCTTCGGAGGCCGCGACCACGGCACCGTGCTGCATGCCATGCGTACCATCGAAGAAAAACTCCGCGTCGACGACGAACTGCGCGAAGTACTTGCCCGTGTGACTGAGGCTCTGGCCTGATTTTCCCTATATATCTATAAAGCTGTTTTACTGCAACGCCGCATTCCTGGACTGCGGCGTTGCTCATTATCAGGGGACAAAGTTTGTTTTCCTACAAGAAAAGTATCAATTTTCACTTGACAATCCACAGCATGTTACTATAGAATACAGACAAGCATATGATGAGGATTTCTACAAAGGGCCGTTACGCCCTTCGCATAATGTTGGATCTTGCACAGAACAGTGAGCAGGGCCCTGTGGCGCTGCGCGAGATATCGGAGCGCCAGAATATTACGCCCAAGTACATGGAAAGCATCATGTCCCTGCTCCTCCGCGACAAGCTGGTACAGAGCATGCGCGGCAAGGCCGGCGGCTATACACTTACCCGCGAGCCGAAGGACTACCCGGTTTATGAAATCCTCAGCACAGCAGAAGGCGGCCTTGCCCCGGTTCACTGCCTTGCCATGGAGGAGAATGTATGCCCGGTGCGCCAGAACTGTCTTACCATTCCGGTATGGGAGGGGCTACACAATGTCATTAAAGACTACCTTTCCGGAATCAGCCTGGATACCTTAATGAAACAAGGCAGCTCCTGCTCGTTATGATTTCCACCTCTTTCTCCGGCAACATCTTCATGAACACCGTCATTGTCTCTGCAATGGCGGTTTCCTCCGTCATGGCAACAGAAATCAATGCTGCGGACTATGGCGTGCTTCCCGGTGGCAAGGATTGCTCACGTGCCATGTATGCTCTCATCGATGCCGCACGCAAGCAGAAGGTCACCCGCATCAACATCCCCGCAGGAGAGTATCATTTCCATGCCGCCACAGCGGAACGCATGCAGCTCTTCATCTCCAACCACGACCAGCAGCCCGAACATCCGGTCGGCCTGCCTCTGGTCGGCTTACACAATGTGGAGCTCTTCTCTCCCGGGGCCAGCTTCATCTTCCACGGCCGCATGCTCCCCGTTGTCGTGATGGACAGCGTAGGGATCACCCTCAGCAATATCTCTCTTGATGCCGCAGAGCCCTTCTCTGCAGAAGGGACCATCACAGAAATCAAGGATGGTAAGACCACCCTGCAGCTCAGCCCGGCCAGCCGCTACACCGTAGAGGACGGCCATTTCCTTCTTACCAACAACGGGCGCAAAGACAAACTGCATTGTATGCTGGCTTTCGAGCCGGATGGCCGCATGGTACCCACCGGCAAATCCGGCGATATGGCCTGGTATGCCCCAGCTGAGCAACTACCGGATAACTGCGTGCGCTTTGCAGAAGATGCCAGCCTCAAGGGGCTTTCCGTGGGCCAGACTCTCGTCCTGCGTACCTATTACCGCCCGCATCCCGGTATGCTCCTCTACCGAGCCAAAGATACTACGCTGAACAATGTTGTATTCCACGACAGCCAGGGAATGGCCCTCATTGCCCAGCGCAGCGAAAATATCACCATCCGCGGCGGCGGCTGCATCCGCGCCAAAGGGCGCATGCACACCACTGCGGCAGATGCCACCCACTTCTCCAACTGCCGTGGCCATATCAGCGTACAGGGCGCCACCTACGAAGCCATGATGGATGATGCCATCAACGTTCATGCCACCTGCCTGGGCATCCAGAAAGTAGAATCTCCCCGCACCTTCCTGGCCCGTTACATGCACGGCCAGGCCTATGGTTTCGAGGTCATGGTCCCGGGTGAACAGCTGCAGTTCATTCACGGCCCCACGCTCGAGCCCAACCCACAGCTCCGTAAGGTGGAGAAGGTGGAAGTCATCGATCCCCGCCATGTGCGCGTGACCCTCACCGAGGAGCTTCCCGCCGGCATTGGCGCGGGTGATGCCGTCGAAAATGCCGACTGGCATCCCAGCGTTGATTTCAGCTACAACACAGTGCGCCATAACCGCGCCCGGGGTGCGCTCTTCACCACCCCGAGGCCGGTGCGTGTCATCGGCAACCACTTCGACCACACCCACGGCTCTGCCATCCTGCTGGCCGGAGATGCCCAGGGCTGGTACGAAAGCGGAGCCTGCCGCGATGTTCTCATCCAGGGCAACACCTTCCGCCATGGCCTGACCGGGCTCTACCAGTTCACCGATGCTCTCATCGCCATCTGCCCGGAGGTCCGCGCCCCTGGTGCCCAGAAACAGCGTTACCACAGCAATGTACGCATCATCGGCAACCACTTCATCACCCATCGGGTGCCCCTGCTCTCGGCCGTTTCGGCAGAACAGGTCAGCTTCACCGGCAACAAAGTGGAATACCACGATATCTATCCGGCGCAGCATGGTGGTAAACCCTACCTGCTCAAGCAGTGCTGCGATGCCTTTACCCTTCAGCCCCTTCCCTAAACACAAACCATGTACTCTCTCCTCACCCTGCTCCTGACCATCGTATTCCTCTGTTCTCTGCCAGCCTATCTCCTTGCCCGGAAGAGTCTGCGGGAATCGCTTCTGGCTGCAGAGGAAGGTTTTTCCACCTCCTCCTGCCTTGTTTTCTACACCCTTACCGGGCTGGTTATGCTGCTCCTCATGCTGCTCTGCGCCTATAACACGGCCGCTCTTCTGCTCGCCTGCACCAGCGCAGCCAGCATCTGGTGGCATGTGAACACCTTCACCTCCCTCTGTGCCACCTTCCTGCTTGCCTGGGGGCATATCCACACCCGGCGTGCCTGCCAGCGCCGCAAGGGTAAAATCGTGCTTTCCCGGCGCATCAGCAGCCTCCTTTCGGGCATCATCAACAGCATCGGCTTCATCTGCCTCTTCCTGGGGCTGGTCGATTTCTCCCTTGCGCTGCTCGGCATCATCATCTTTGTGCTGCGCTACATGCTCAGCTATACTGCACACCGGAAATAAAATCCCCCCACAGTTTCCAGTCAACCACCTCTGCAACGCCATCCAGCCTCGTCAGGATGGCGTTCTTTCATAACCACACAGCAGATTATTCCACCATATTGGTCACATTGTCATTGATTGGACTTGAAAATTGCCTCAATTCGGTGTATAAGGCGCGCATGTCTACGCCCGTACGCACACGCTTTGCCCCTTCACCCACCGGCTACCTGCACATCGGTGGTGCACGTACCGCTCTGTTCAATTACCTTTTCACCCGCAAGATGGGTGGCACATTCGTGCTCCGCATCGAAGATACCGACCAGGAACGCCACGTGGAAGACGCCATGAAGGCCATCTTCACCGGCATGAGCTGGCTGGGCCTTGACTGGGACGAAGGCGAAGGCAAGGGTGGTGCTTACGAGCCCTACTTCCAGAGCCAGCGCAAGGATATCTACGACCGATACTTCCAGAAGCTCGTCGATATGGGGCGCGTCTACGAATGCCCCGCCCCCAACAAGCGCGATAAGAACGGCGACGAAATCCCCGGCACCAGCGAGGGCACGGTTTGGCGTTTCCGCTTCAAGCGCGAAGGAGTCATGACCCTGCATGACATGGTGTGCGGCGATATCTCCGTTGACTACAACAACGTTGATAACACCCCTGATATGGTGGTCAAGCGTACGGATGGCTCCTACATCTTCCACCTGGTGAACGTGGTGGATGACATTGAGATGAAGATTACCCATGTCATCCGTGGTGAAGACCACATCATGAACACCTTCAAGCACCTGCAGCTTTTTGATGCCTTCGGTGTACAGCCGCCCGTATACGCCCACATCCCGCTCATCCAGAACCCGGATGGTTCCAAGATGAGCAAGCGCGACGTCGGTGCCCAGCTGGGCAACTACCCGGAAGAAGGCTTCCTGCCCGATGCCGTGGTCAACTTCATTGCCCTGCTCGGCTGGAGTCCCAAGAGCGATGAGGAAGTATTCACCAAGGATGAGCTCATCAATCTCTTCTCCCTGGAAAACGTGAACCGCGCAGCCGCCAAGTTCGACATCACCAAGTGCAAATGGATGAACCAGCAGCACATCATGCGACTGGCCCCGGAGAAGTTCGTGGAACTTGCCATTCCCTTCTGCACCCAGGCCGGGCTGGAAGATAATGCCCAACTGCGCGAGGTGCTTCCCTCCGTACAGACCAAGGTCCAGCTGCTCAGCGAAACTCCTGCCTGGGTCAAATGGGTGCAGGTGCTGGAATACGAGGAAGAATCCATGGCCAAGCTGCAGGAAAACGCCCGCGAGATGCTGGACCTCTTTGTAGAAGCCGCCAAGGGTATCGAAGAATGGAGCGGAGAAGCCGCCTTCCAGATTGTGAAACCGCTGGCCAAGGAGAATGGCGTGAAGGTGGGAGCCATGATGTTCCCGCTCCGTATGGCGCTCACCGGTTGCCATGCCGGCCCCGGCATCGATGTGGTCATGCAGACACTCGGCCGCGACGAAGTGCTGCGCCGCATCGGAATATTCCCCTGCTGATAGCTGCCCCATGCGCACCATCGACTTCGATTACCACCTGCCTGAAGAGCTGATAGCCGATCGTCCTCTGCCGGATCGTGCTGCCAGCCGCATGTTGGTGGTGCATCGCGATACCGGGCTCATTGAGCACCGCCATTTCCACGATATCCTGGAATATGTGCAACCCGGTGACCACTTTGTACTCAACAACACAAAAGTGGTACCTGCGCGCTATTTCAGCAACGATGGAGGCATCGAACTCGTGCGAGCCGGACTCGCGCAGGAACTGGTGTGGAAATGCCTGGTACGCCCGGGCAAGAAGATGAAGGTAGGGCGCACTGTGCAAGTGGGCGATGCCACCGGCACCGTTGAGAGTATTGATGATGAAGGCTACCGCTACATCCGCTGGGATAAGTTCATTGACCCGGAGGTCTACGGGCGCCTGGCCCTGCCGCATTACATGAACCGCGAAAGCGAACCGGCAGACAAGGAACGCTACCAGACCATCTACGCCGAGCACGAGGGTGCCATTGCCGCCCCCACGGCAGGCCTGCACTTCACCCCGGAAATCCTCAGCAGTCTGCCGCACAGCTTTGTGACCCTGCATGTGGGTGTAGGCACTTTCCGCCCGGTCAAAGTAGAGAACATTGCTGACCATCACATGCACCGCGAAAGCTTTGTAATGCCGCAGAAAACAGCCGATGCCATTGCGGCAGCCAAACGGGTTGTAGCCGTGGGCACCACAAGCGTACGCGTACTGGAAACCCTGGCCACCCGGCACGGCACTCCCCTGCCCGCCACCAGCGGAGATACCGATATCTTCATCTACCCCGGTTACGAGTTCAAGACCGTCGGGGCTTTGCTCACCAACTTCCACCTGCCGCAAAGCACCCTTATCATGCTGGTCAGCGCCTTTGCCGGTAAAGAGCTCATCATGGAGGCATACCGGCAGGCTGTGGAGCAGCGATACCGTTTCTTCTCCTACGGAGACTGTATGCTCATTATCTGATGGTTCGTCCCTTTGCCAGACTCTATAACTTCCAAGGCAGACTCAGCCGCCGTGATTTCCTTGTATACTGGCTGTGGGTTTACCTGCTGCCCAAAATCTGGGTGGCCATTGCGGGTGGCGGCATCGGCTACCTGCTCTGGGGTACAGAGGCAGCCTACGCAGAAATTGCCGGAAGCATCCTCATTTCCTGTCTCATCCACCTGCTGCTCATCTCCTTCTTCCTCGGGGCTATCTGGAGGCGCATGAACGACATTGGCTTTGCTCTCTGCCCTAAAATGCTGATTCTAGGGCTCATGCTTCTTCTTCCCCCATACGGGTGGATGCTCCAGCTTTTCATGATTCTGCTGCCCGGCCGGAAAACTCGTTGAAAGCAACTCTGGCGGTGGTATCAATTCACCAGCGCAATTTGGCACGTAAACGGGCCGCATAATCGCTGCCGGGCAGATTCAGCAGTCTCAGCGGGTTGGGTGCTTTCTGCACACGCAGCGTCTCATTCAGGGCAATGGGGTAGGTATTGCGGCCATCTAGTGAAAAGATAAGCGATTCCCCTGCCCGGCCACGGCGCTCACGCGGACGCAGAGTAATTTCCACCGAATCAGGCAGCACAATAGGGCGGCTGGTCAGGCTGTGCGGGCAAATGGGGGTCAGGCAGGTTACACCGGCTGCAGGCCACATGAGAGGTCCGCCGGCAGACATGGAATAAGCCGTTGAACCCGTCGGCGTGGCCACCAGAATACCATCTGCATGATAGCGGTTGAGCAGGCGTCCGTCCAGCTCCACATCCACATCAATCATCTTACCCGTCTGGGCACGGGTGAGCGAAAGCTCATTGAGTGCATAGAAGCGGCGGTCAGCCTCCTGCCCGGAAGCATCAAACTTACGAACCTCCAGCATAGCCCGCTCATCCACCTCGTAATTTCCGTCGGCAAGGGCCTGCACCAGAGTTTCAATTTCATCGCGGCTGCAGGCACTCAGGAAACCCAGATGCCCCATATTGATGCCGCCGATGACAGAGCCGGTGCTGCTGGCAGCCAAGGCCACCGAAAGCATCGTACCATCGCCGCCAAGGCAGAGAATCATTTCCGGTTTTCCCAGAACCGGATCGCTGATGGTGTTTTTCCCCAGCTCGTAGGCATTCAGCCCCGCGGCAGCACAGGCATCCATAAGCTGCTGCAGAGCCAGCAGGCAAGGTGCGGTGCGCGAAGGCGAAAGAATACCTATGGATGCAGGAGATTTCACAGCAGGTGCAATTATCGCTGTTCGCGTACAATTTCAGTACCAATACCCTCAGGGGTGAAAATTTCGAGCAGAAGGGTGTGCCGCAGGCGGCCATCAATGAAGTGCACCTTACGCACACCAGCGTTGAGGGCATCCACCGCACTCTTCACCTTGGGAATCATACCGCCGGAAATAACCCCCTTCTCAATAAGTTCAAAGGCTTCCTTGCGGTTGATGCTCTGAATGATGGTGCTGGGGTCAGACGGGTCGTTCATCAGACCGGGCACATCCGAAATGTACACCAGTTTCACCGGCTTGAGCTCACGAGCGAGCGCGGCGGCGGCCAGGTCGGCATTCACATTCAGGGAATGGCTTGTACCCAGCTCGCGTGCCAGCGGGGAAATCACCGGCGTGAGCTGCAGGGAAAGCGCCTCTTTCACGCGGGAAAGCTGGCAGCCAATCACATTGCCCACCATGCCTATATCGACGGGATTCCCCTCGGCATCATGCTCCACAATCTTTTCACCCACAAAGACATTTGTTCCGGGAATACCCACTGCCTTGCCGCCGTGTCCACGCATCATTTCCACCAGACCGGGGTTAATGGTGCCACTCAGCGTGCGCTCCACAATGTCAATGGCCTCTGGCGTAGTCACGCGCAGGCCATTCACAAAGCGGGCCTCCAGTCCGGCATCTGCCATGGCCTTGGAGATAGCCTTGCCGCCACCATGCACCACTACCGGATTAAGCCCCATGGTCTCCATCACCACGATATCGCGCATGAGCGACTTCACCAGATCCGGGTTATCCATGGCAGAGCCACCGAACTTGATGAGGATGGTCTGGTCACGATAAGCCTGCAGATACGGCAGGGCTTCGATGAGGATATCGGCTTTGTATATTTCCTGGTCAGGGGTAACAACCTTGCGGGTAGGAATCATAATCAGATATAGCGTTTAATTTTGAAAATGATGAGCGGCAGAGCGCCGGAAAGAACCATGAGCACCAGAGACACCCACACACCCCAGTCGGTGTTCAGGAAGGGGATGAACTTGAAGTTCATGCCGAACATACTGGCAATGAGCGTGGGCGGCAGGAACACCACACTCATGATGGTGAAAACCTTGAAGATATCGTTCTGCTCAATGTTGATGAGACCGAGCACGGCATCCAACATGAAGTTAATCTTATTGGACAGGAATGCGGCGTATTCTGAAAGGGAATTCACGTCTCGGGAAACCGAGCGCAGCGGCATGTAGAGATTATCATCCCCCACGCAGCTCTCCTCGTTGCCGGCATAGGTGATGAGGCGCAGAAGGTTCACCAGGGCATCTCGCTGGCGGGTAATGAGGTCACCCACGCGCCCCAGTTCCTCCAGGGCATCTCTCAGGTCATCGGTATCCGGGTCTTCCTTTTTCTGCTTGCGGCGGGTATGATGCGTGCCGAACACCTTCTTGGAAAGTGTATCAAGATCCGTGCCAAAGCGTTCCAGAACGTCAGCCTGTCGGTCAACCAGAGTCTCCAGCAGCCCGATGAAGACCAGGTCGCGATTCGTCTGGCTCATACGCAGCAGCTGGTGGGAGAACACCCGGAAGGAATAGGAATCCGTGTGGCGGATGGTAATGAGCACCTTGCTCTTCAGAATGAAGGTGATTTCTGAAATGATAGGTTCATCCGTCTCTACGCGTGACAGCACGGTCGTGGTCATGAAACGGCCGCCATCTTCACAATACAGACGCGATGTAGCCTCAATTTCCCGCATTTCATCCTTGGTGGGCATTTCGATGCGGCAAAGGGATTCTGCATATCTTAGTTCTTCCGCATCCGGGGTCAGGAGGTCAATCCAGAATACATCCCCGCGGCGGTCTTCCTGGTCCTCCAGGCCCACCGTACGGGAAATCCCATTCTCCGTCTGCGTGTATATGCGAATCATGGCTCCTCTGAGGGGTTGCGATTTCGTTTTTCCTTACGGCACCCACGCGCGCCGTGCGTTCATTATGCCGTAATCAACGCACAAAGACAAGCCTAAAGGGCTCTTCTGCGGCATTTTCCGCAGCAGAAATCCCTCGCTTACTTGCCAATGGTCAGTTCGCGCCAATCAGTCAGCGCCCTCTGCACCGCCGAGCCTCCCAGCTCATTCTGCAGTAAAGTACCATCCTTGGAGACAATACTGACGGCCGGAGGAATGGGCATGCCGCAACCGGGCAATCCTTTGAACTGGGTTGCTTTCAGGGCATCGAACATGATGCACGGTGCCTTGATTTTGCTCTTCTTGAGATATTTTTTTGCGTCGGCCTCTGTTTTGTCTGTGCAGATGACAACCAGCTCCACCTTACGGCTTGCTTTCATCTTTTTATATTGCTCTGCAGCAATCTGCATGCAATTCACACAATGCACACATGTGCTGGAGGTATAAAAGTAAATGAAATACTCTGCTTTCTGATTGAGTCTGGCGTTCAGCACCTTGAAATTCTCAAACGCAGCCACTACGGCAGACTTGGCCGGAGCTTCAGCCCCTTTACTGCCCTTGCCAGCTTTCTTTTTTGCTTTCTTCTTTGCAGAATCGGCATCCTCTACCAGTTCATCAGACTCTTCCTGTGCCTGTGCGGGAGCGGTACCGGCAAAGCTCACGAATCCTGCCAGCAGAAACAGATAAAAGAATCGGCGGATGCTCATGGATGCATCGTAGCAAAGGCCTGGCAGCATGTCAACACCAATAAGCTCACCGCCGGCGCCTGCGCAATAAACGGCGGGAGCGCCCGGCCGGGCGTTTGCGCATTTTGTATATCTGAAAGCCCGTCACCCCTATCAAAGTCAGGCTGAGCACACCCATCAGGAACGGAGCACACCATACCTCGCCAAAGGTCCACACTACGTGGCGCTCCGGGTCATTGGCCATGTAAAGCACGGGCACGGTCGAGCCGATGCGGTAGGTGACATCATTCGAGCGGACGGAATAGCGCACATTCTCCCCAACCGGCAGGGAAAGTGACATTTCAAAACTGATAGAACCCTTGATTTTCCGGCCATCGGGCGTGGTGAACTGGTAGAGAGGCTTGCTCGAACGGTTTCTGCCACTTCCGGAGCGTTTGCGGCCAGTAATGACGGCCTGGGTCTCCACCCCCTCATCCAGCAGGACGATGCGGTCATGGATATCAATACCTGTTTTGACACCCAGCAACAACGCCACTTCCAGGAACAAGGCAAAAATCATGTAAGCAAGCGGCCTGGATTCCGTCGACTGATCCCTGTAATACTTCCATGTTCCTATGGCAAAAACCCCGAAAAACAACACCCCCATCTGCGAAAGCACAAGAGGATACGATGCCTCCGCCCAGCCCGTATCTCCCGCCAGCACCTGCCCCGTCTGCCAGAAGAAAAACCCCAGACACCCGCAGCAGAGCAGCGCGGTAACAATACTGATAATGAGAGGCACAATCATACCACACAACATAAGATAATCAACGCAACCACCAGGAGGATGGGAAGAACCACCCACCAGCGCAGACGCCCCAGCGCATGCGCCAGCAAATCAACAATCCACTCAATGATAAAATCAATCATCACATCAGAATGGTCTGCCTCCCTGGAATGCCGGTGCCAGAACCATCACCGTGCGCGGCAGCAGGTAAAGGGAAAGCTGCTGGTTCTTATCGGTGAAGTGGTGCACGCCGGCATCCTGGCGGGCAAAGCCGCCGAAGCGGGCATCGTCCGAATCCAGCACCACTTTCCACTCCCCTGCCTTG
>JAEIGA010001923.1_pt1 | contig 33074 bp, 56 predicted proteins | sample 9270691 | NCBI WGS metagenome assembly JAEIGA01 (sample SAMN17057246, study PRJNA624740) | gut metagenome | biome: biome; isolation source: fecal sample | host: Bos grunniens | place: China: Xizang | collected 2019 | reverse complement strand
TTGTAACTATAGTACCCATAACTCTATCTTTATAGGCACGACAATTTTGTTCATATCCTGTATACCATTGGATATATTCTCCTTTATCATCTATCATTAATTACCACTCCATTATTCTCTCCCCCCATAGTTGATAATGTTTGTGTTTTTTCGTGTTGTACTGTTCCCCTGTGATATTCCATACGAGCAGATATATCAACACCGTCATACTCGTAGGCTTTAAGATAACCTTTTTTATTTGCATTTCTAATTTTTAAATATTGTTCTATGGTTGTTTCCTTCCCCCCCAATTTTCTAAAATAAAATTGGAGTCCCCACACCTTCTATCTTGTTTGGTGTTTAATGTATAGGCTATCTCTTTATTTAGACAGGTTTTGCTTCTATCTATTCTATCTTTTAAGTCTTTATTAATTGCGTTACCACAAATATAATTAATTGCTTTTTCACTTAGAAAGTATTTTTCATCTACTTTATCTTCTAATAAGTCTTTAAGTTTCTTTTCTAAAGGGATAGGTTTAGGGAAAGTGTAGTTATAATCTCCTAGAATACTTACCATAAAAGTTCTATTCCTGGTTTGTGGTATTCCATAGTCGGTAGCTATTAAGTCCTTCCAGTAGTTCTTATAACCTAATTCTTCTAGTCTTAATTGCCACTTATTCCAACTTTGTAAATTATCTAAACCATGTACTAAAGGTACGTTTTCCATTAATAAAACCTCTGGTAATTCTCCTAAATCTTTACACTCTTGTAGTATTCTTTCAACTTCCCATAACATACCACTCCTAGTAGAGTTATCATCAAACCCCTTTCTTAAACCTGCCCCAGAAATATCTTGACAGGGAAAGGAATAAGTAAGTAAGTAAGTAAACTTATCCGTATCTTTTATACACAAGTCACTACCTTTTACTTGTTGGATATTTACCAAATTATGAGTAGCTTGTATATTGTTATAGATAGTTCTTGCTTGTTTTTCTCCTAGTCTATTTACTTGTTTTTCACTCATAGGATCATTGTAGTTTGATGATATTCCTTTATTGAATAAATATTGTTTTACTTGTTCAATGGATAAGTCTTTTGAATAGTCGGTATCATCATCTTCAAAGTGTAAGTCTTTTAAGGCTTGAATCGACTTTACTGCCCACTCACAAGTTTTATAATGTTCAAATGGTATTCCTAAGTACTTTAAACTCAAAGCCTGGCTATCATACCCAGAAAATAACGTAATTAATTTAATAGGTTTAGTGAACTTATATGTAGGATATAAATTTTCAAATATAGTAGTTTGTCCTTCTAAAATGGTAGTCCCTCGCTATCTTCCACAAAAGCCTGTTGTCCTATCTCAAATTGTTGTCCAAATTCTTCAAAAGGGTTTGACTTTTTAGGTTGTTCTACTATATCGAAACCGTTTACAAATATATGTGTATATGTTTTCTTGTCTTTTACGTTAAACCCTAACCATGCTTCTTTTATCTTAATTTTTGTTTTGTTTTCAAGTTCTACATCTTTCTTAAATACTACTGGCATATATCCATTTATATAGTTCCCATTTACATCTTTTCTACTAAGTCCTATTGAATAAAACCTCTTACCGTCTTTTTCTTGTTTAAATATCATTACATCTTTATTTTCTACTATTTGCATTAAAATTCATCTCCTTTAAATTTATCTTTTAAAAATTGTTTTGTTATTCTTGTTACTATCTCTGTAGGTGTTGTGTGGTACATATCTGCATAAAATCTCATAGTTCCTGCTAATTGCTGGTCGTATATGTGAATCGTTAAACTACCGTCTACTGTGTTCTTGTTTCTATGATTAACAAATTTAGCTAATATTAATTCAGGACACTTTTCTTTTTCATATTCTCGTATATAGTTTTCGCTTACGTCTGTATGATAAAATCTATGCAACCCTATACGATTATCTTCTTTATATTTTTCTTTGTGTTCTTTATTAAGTTTACTAACCCAGTTCACACAACACTTGCCATTATTAAACTTTCTATATAATAAATTTTTAGGATACATTTTGTCGTGAAAAGTCACTATAAAAGGGTTTTCATAATTAACTAGGTTTTTAAATTCTCTTTCGTCATTTTCTAACCAATACATCTTGCCTTTATGGTTTATACAGTCTTTCATTAGCACTTATATCATCTCCAATACTCTAAATAATTCTTTTTCAGTTTCTCTAAACACTGGTGTATATTCTTGTTTATTATCTGGTAAATTTAACATATAAAATATGTTTGATACCTCTCCTATTGTTGCATTAGACTTTAGTAAGTAATCTCTTACAACTTCTTCTATATCTTGTCTTTCATATAACTTAGTACGATAAAATGCTATTCTATCGTATAGTTCATCTATTAATTCATCACTCATTTTTTTAACCTCTTTTCTAATAATTCAATAGCTTTTTCTCTTTGTTTAAAATTAAGTTGATTATCCATACTTACACCAAAGTATTTATAAAATTCCTCTCTATTGAAGTTATCGTCTTTATCTTCATTAGCAGTAATTAGTTTTCTTAACTTTTCAAATTGTTTATTAAACTCGTTTTCAGTTTCTTTTTGTAATTGTTCAAAACGTATATTGCCTTTATGATCTCTTATAACTAAGTCCTGGATATTTCTCTTATCGTCATAGTCTATATAATCTACATAGAAACGTGTCTTAGTTGTATATTTACCATTAGCATTAGCAAAAAATTCGTTTGATTCCTCATCTTGTTTTCTTACTTTACCCATATCTTTACGAGGTAATACAAATATTGAAGGTGCAGTATATAACTCTCTACCTATACCCCAGTTAAAACATGCACGTTTAAATGAATCACTTGCTAAACCTTTTTCTTGTTCTGTAAATGACTCAGTTCCAGTATCTTCTTTTTCTATCCATTGGTTCTTTTCGTTATCCCAGATACCTACAATACAGTTTGCATTTTCTCTTACATATCTTTTTTGCCAGTTCATACTACCTACTGTTTCATCTAGGATATTCATATCTACTCGTGCGTCCTTATAGAGTAATAACGTACACCATGTCTTTTCTATTTGTGCTACCCTAACGTCTATCTCATTGGCTTTTAACTTTCTAAATTCCATTTTTACACTCCTCTAAAATATATTCTTTATACTTAATCTTTCTACCTGCTTTATTTGTCTTTCTTATCCACTGGTCTTTAATTGGATATCCCTCGTTTCTTAACTCATATATTGCGTGTTGTAAGTCAACTATTTGTAATTCCATATAACAAGTAAAGCTATCTATTTTCTTGTGGTTTTGTAGATAATTAAGTATTATCATTTTTTGACTTTGATACATCTTTCTTCTCCTTATATTCCCATTTATAGCCATAGGCTAATTCTTTTTCTTTTCTACAAACCGAACCAATATTACCCCAGTAAAAGTGTAATTCCCTAAATATATCACTCATGCTATCCCAGACTTTTATTATTTTATTATCTTTAGTTAGTTGATATATTTTTCTTTTTTTTGCTTCGTTTGCCTTTTTTAAATTTCTTTTAGCTTGTGTTTTTTGCTTTTTTGTTGTCTTTCTTAACCCTACCCTAGAAGCATGTTTTATGTTTTCACTTGCAGTACACCACTCTAGGTTTTCTACCCTGTTATCATATTTTTTACCGTTTATATGATTTATTTGTGGGTAATTGTTAGGGTTAGGTATAAATGTTTGTGCCACTAATCTATGTATGGTATATGCCTTTGAAACACCATTATTTGACAAAGTGACAATTATATAATTGTTTGAGTTTCTTTTATAAGCTAATATCTTTTCTTTTTTAACTCTTTTTACTTTTGTGTTTGATAAATAGTTATAAACGTATTCTGTTTTAGGTAATCTTTTTATTCTACCCATATTAGAAACTTGATATAAACCCTCATATCCTTTAATGTTTTGCCATATTTCTTTTTTTTCTTCTATCTCCCTCTTTCTTTCAATGCACTCTTTATAACTACCCCTGTATCTTATTCCTAAACCATAACCACCTGAGTCTTTATTCTTACTTATCGTTTCGTATACTAATTGATGAGTTATATTACCTTCTGGTTCGTTAAGTCTTGTGACTCTATATTTCGCCAATTTCATCTTCTAACTCCTGGATAATTTCTTTAATCTCTTTTATATCTCTCCTACAAATTGCTTTTGCTATTAAATTTAATGCAGTTTCTATATAGGCTTCTTTTTCTGCTTCCTGGTTTAATTCCCAGTCTTTATTAACAAACTCATCTCTAATCTTTTCGTCCATTAAGTTTCACTCCTAATCTATCTTTAAATTCATCTCGTGCGTTTCTATAAACATAGTTCCCACACCAATTACATAACTCTTTTATTTTCTTTCTACTTATTAGAACACTGTGTCCACACTTACATTTATATATATGGTTTTGTACCTCATCTGCATATTTGTTTAAGTCTTTTAAACTTAAACTAGAAGGTCTTGGGTATTCCATTGTTTTGGTGGGTATTTAGCTAGTAACTTATCAATTATCTCTTGTCGACAATTTTCTAAGTCTTGTCTAGTAAATACTTCTCCTTTCTGTTTAGCAACACTTACTAAGTATTCAATGTCTAAACATTTACCGTAATGTGAATCGTATTCGTCTAAAGAAAGCCACCTATGACATAAATTACACTCGACAGTATAATCACTATTCTTTATTGTCATTTTCTCCTCATGGGTATATAAACCACGTTTAAACGTATGAGGTTTAGGTGGTGTATCTGGGTTATCTTTTAAGTATGTTTGTAGATGTTCTATACAGTCATCTAGATCATAAGGTTGCATAGTTTCAGTCCATGCTTCTATAACGTATTCATCTACAAAGAATTGATTATTGTAATAACCTTTAATAGTATTTAAAAGTTTTTTAGTTTCGTTTTTATTCATCTACCTGTAGTAATCTCCTTTCTTTTTCTTGTCTAGTTTCTTTTACCTCGTATTTTTTCTTGTAATAGAAATCACGTTGTTTATTAAAGTTTTCGTCATCTTCTATAGCTTGTTCTACTGTAGTAATGTTATTAACCTCGTATGAGTAAAGTATCTTATCTATATAGTTGATATTAAATTTATTGTTAAGAACTGCCTTTTTAATTGCGTGGCGTGTTAGTTCGTTATCCTTCCACTTAGATACAACGTCATACTGTAAGGGGGTTAAATTAAACCCATTTTCTTGTAATAAGTCGTATATGCTATTAGTAGTAGTATTAATACTTGTATTATTAATACTTGTATTATTCTCTTTTAAATATTTTGAATACCCCTCTTCTGGTTTATTGAATACGTATTCAATATTTTGAGTACCTATTATTCTTATAATTCTTTTGGTAATTTCTTTACCTTTTCTTTCATAATCAACTGTTATTAATTTTTCTTTTTCTAAAGCCTTAACCCAGTTTGTTATTAACGAAGGACTAACACCATACAATTTAGAAAAGTAATTGTTAGAAGCCCAACACTCTCCAGTTTTAAAAGTTAGTGCAGTTATCTCTCCATAAAATAATTTTTGGCTTGAATTAAGGTTTACGTTGTATCTTACGTTTGCAGGAATAACTGCATAGTAGCTTGGCTTCTCGTCCATATTAAGACTCCTTAATATTTTGGATAGTGATCTCAATTAAACCGATAGCAATTAAGTCTATAAACATACCAAAGTAAGTTAAAGTAATAAATTCTCCATTTAATAATGGTAAAATTCCCCATACTATAAAGTCATGTACTAATACAAATGCACCTATACACGCACTTATAAACATAAATACGTTAAACCAGTTTAATTTTATTTTCTTTTGTTTTCTCTTTTTCATTGTTATTCTCCTTTCTATTTGATATAATTACGTTGAGAAATCTTTTACGACTGGGTTTCTCTTTTTTTGTAGTCATATATATTTCTCCCCTTTCTTTGACTTAATTAATTAAGACAAGTCAAGTAAAAAAATATCTTCAAACTTACAATTAAATAATAATAATAATTGTTTAACCTCGTGTAGATTAAATAAGGTATCTCCATTTTCTTTATGGATATATGTAGGTGTTGCTATACCTAGTCTTTTTGCAACTTCTGCTTGTGTCATACCATTTTCTACACGTTTGGCTTTAAGTTTCATCTCCAAATTAACCACCTCTAATCTTGTCTTAATTATTTATGACACTTTTAATTTAACACTATAAAATATTTTTGTCAATAGAATTTATTACAAAAAATTTACTTTTCGTAAAATGTGTACTATAATGTAAATGTAGAGGTGTGAATTTATGTATAAAGGTAATGAGGGAGATAAGAACAATTTATTAATTGATAATGTTTTTAATCAAGCTATTGCAGAAGTTTTAAAAGAACTAAGGAAAGAGAGAAATTTATCTTTACAAGAGTTGTCAAATAAAATGAACGGTATAGTCACAAGACAAACATTAAACAGGTATGAGTTAGGTTTATCTAAAATACGCATGAACGTATTTTTAAAACTAGCACAAGCCTTTAATATGCAACCAAAAGACTTATACGAAAAAATAAATATGAGATATATTTCTAAATTATCCAATTACATAGAAGATATGTCTAAAAAATAAAAACCAGGGGGTAAGGTTATGTCTATTAAGAAAAAACAATTAAAGTCTGGTACTAAGTATTGTTTTACTTTAAGGTATACGGATATTTATGGAAATACTAAACAATATACATCAAAAGGTTATGACACGCAAAAAGAAGCTAAATTAGAAGAAGCCAAGTTTAAAATAAAGGTAGAAGAAAAGAAAGTATCTACATCTAGTATAACTTTTAAAGAAGCAGAACTAGAATACCTGGAATATACTAAAAAAAGAGTAAAACAACAAACTATGCGTAAGATAGAAAACCAGTTAAGAGTATTAGAACCATTAAACGATATTAAGATCAATAAATTTAATATGCAAAACTGGAAGCAATACCAGATGTATTTAGAAAGTAAAAACTACTCTATTGATTATAGAAACCAGGTACTAGGGTTATTAAGACGAATAATAAAACATACTAACCTTTTTTACAACACTAACGACACTATGATAAAATATATAGAGAACTATAAACGAGTAAATGAATCAAAAAGAGAAATGCAATTCTTTACTTATGATGAGTTTCAAAAGTTTATTAGTGTAATAGATGAGTTTAATTATAAAACATTTTTTGAGGTATTATACTATTTAGGACTAAGACAGGGGGAAGCTACTGCTTTAACCTGGAAGGATATAAACTTTAGCAAAAAAGAAGTTAGTATCAACAAAACACTAACTACTAAGTTAAAAGGACAGTTATACACTGTTTCAACCCCTAAGACAGTCAATTCTAATAGAATACTACCAATACCACTAAAATTATTAAAAAGCCTGGAGAGGCTAAAAGAACAGGCAAAAACAAAAAAGTATTATAGTGATAATTGGTTTGTGTTTGGAGATGAACTACCATTTAGAGAAACAACTATCCAGTTAAGAAAGAATAAGTATTGTAAACTAGCAAAAGTTAAACAAATAAGAATACATGACTTTAGACACTCGTGCGCTAGTTTCTTAATAAATAATGGTGCTAGTATAGTTCTGGTATCAAAGTATCTAGGACACAGTAAAATAAGTGTCACGTTAGATATATACACGCACCTATATAAAAACGAACTACTAGAGGTATCTAAGATGATAGATACCGTATAATTTTACAAAAAATGTGGTCTAGAGTGTGGTCTATGCAATATAGCAAAAGAAAAACTATTGATATACAATAGTCTTATTATCTAATGGTGTACCCGACGAGTATGATTTATAAATAACGAATAAGTCATAAAACCTTTAGATATCAATACTTTTGTTATATGTATAGATACTCAAAAACCCTAATTTTAAAATAAATTGTGGTCTAGATGTGGTCTAGGAAGGAGTATTTATGAAAAGAAAAACAAGTAAGCTAAGAAAGTTAGAAAAGAATCGATATTCGGTATTTTATGACAGTTTAAGTATGTGTATGTATTGTGGTAGTATGACTAGCATAACCAAACATGAGATACTAGAAGGTAGAAATAGACAAAACTCTATGAAATATGGTTTTGTTTTACCGTTATGTGTTAGGTGTCATCAAAAATTACAAGATGATCCTGGTTTTAATATTAAATGGAAAAAAGAAGCACAAAGGTACTTTGAAAAGAATTATGGAACTCGTGAAGAATTTATCGAAATATTTAGACGTAATTATTTATAAGATGTCGTAAAAATGTCGTACTAGGTGGGGTTAAAATAAAAGTGTGATGAAAAGTGAAAGAGTCACCGAACCCCCTTCTATCTGTAAAAGATAAATAGTATGAGAAAAGTTTTGACACTAATATCACACGTTGCACTTATCTTTTATAGAGGTAGGTGCATTTTTTATCACAACACTCATTTCTACACTCAAATTAAGTTTTTTAGTATACACTCTCTTTTGCTTAATATGAGGTGCTACCATTACTTATAGGTAGCATTAGGATAGACAATGTTCTCTCTGTCTGTTCTAATGGTACTTATAAAGAGTACCAATTATTATAATAGGTAGGATAGAGAAAATTACTTAATGTAGTGCTATCTTTTATAGGTAGCATACTAGTTCGTAGGTATAATTATGACTTAGGTCGTAACTCTAACACCACTTATGAGCTAGTATGGTGCTTATAAGAAAGGAGATGAATAATCTCCCTAAATAGTTCAAAGCACCAGGCTTTTTGAATAGCATATTTAGAGTGCCACCACCCTAATAGGTGGCATTAAGAGTAGAAATTATTAAGTATTCCACAGTTTCTATTCTTAATGGTGTCTATTAGTCTTTAAAACATTGTAGGTTTGCCCTGCTAATCTGTGAGTCAACTCTCGTATCTTCGACAGAAGCGTGACACCGTCTATGTTATTATTCATAGTATTTAACCTTACTAACGCAACCATTTTTGGTTGCATAGAGTACGTTATGTCGTTTGCGTACTCTATGGAGTCAAAAACTAGAAGGGAGTATTTATGAAGTACGAATTTATTAAGATAGATGATGATACAACAAAACTTAGATACAAAGGTAAAGAATACGAAATAAAGAAAAATGTAGGTTTAATTAGAGATATGCAAAGTATCCCTGTAAGAGCAAAAACTATGATGATGTTAGATTTATCAAAACAGGGAATAACTGCTAAAGACTTAATTATCGAAAGAAAAGAAGGTAATAAGACTTACATTGATAATTCTAATATTCAAGAATTAGAAAAAGCCTACAACGATCAAGCAAGTGTATCATTATTAGACGAGTTAAGTAAAAAATATGTAGGTATAGGTTTAATAGAACTTATCCAAGATATCGAACTAGACGAGAAAGAAATGGAACAGTTTAGTAAAGACTTTGTAGTAGCCTTTAGTGGAATATCCGTTGACTCTCCCAGTGAAACAACAAAAGACTACATTTAGTTTTGCTTATCCTAAAGACTTAGACAATGCTTATGCTTTTTATTGTGCTAGGTATAAGGATATAACCTTTAAAGAGTTCTTAGAGTTAGGTTTAACGGACTTTATGAAAAAGTTTTCAAGTATTCCAGAAAACGAACCTCTATACACGATAATAAAGTCCAGGACAATAGACTTAGGACAAATTAAAGATAAAAACGAGAGAAAATACTGGAGTAGCTTAAAAAAAGCAAATGCTATCCCTAGTGAATATCTTTCAACAAACGAAATAATGATAGATTTAAGTAAGTTTACAAAGGAGAATAAAATATGATAGAAGAAAGACTAGACGAGTTTACTAAACGAGTAAATATTATTAGTGATAAATACAGTGAGTATGTAAACGAAGATAAGGGTTTAAGATACTGTCTTAACACACCACAATTATTATGTAGAGTTGATAAGTTAGAACTAGATACCAAAGAATTAGAGGTAGCCAAGTTCAAGCAACAAATAGAAAACAAAGACTACACTATCGTAGATATTATTAAACACGTCCCTAAAAGTGATGTAACAAAAGATGATAAAGACAAATTTACAATAGTAGAAAAGAAAACTAAAGGTGTTGTCCTATACAATGTTACTAATCAAATAGGAATACATAACACTCTAGAAAACAAAGACGAGGCTTTTGAATTATGCCACGAACTTAATAATGAAGTTTTTGGAGTTCTATGCAAATAGACAATGTATTTTACTTTAGAGAAATAAACAGTATCGGTGGGGTTGAATCATTTTTCTATTACTTATCAAAGCAATTTAAGAACATGGTAGTTTATTATGAAGCTGGCGATCCTTTACAAGTAGAAAGACTTGCTAAAAATATAGAGGTACACAAACATAAAGGGGAAATAGTTAAATGCAAAAGGTTATTTGGTAATTATGGACTAGATAACTTTTTACCGTATGTAGAAGCAGAAGAAAAATACTTTGTAATACATTGTGATTATAAAAGAACAAAGTACGCAACTCCCCTAATATATCCAGGTTTTAAATATATAGCAGTAAGTAAAGTAGCAGGAGAAAGTTTTAAAGAACTAACAGGTAAAGATTATGAATTAATATACAACCCAGTAGTACTAGATAAACCTAAAGTAAAAAAACTAGAAGGACTTAACCTAATTAGTGCAACAAGATTATCTGGAGAAAAAGGTGGTGCAAGAACCTTACAAATAGCAAACAAACTTGACGAGGCAGGGATAAAGTATACCTGGAGAATATACACAAACAAACCTAAAAAACTAGATGAAAGTAAGTTAAGTCCTAATATTAAGTTGATGAAACCTAAACTAGATTTAACAAAAGAAATAGCCGAGAGTAGTTATTTAGTACAATTAAGCGACCACGAAGCCTTTGGTTTAAGTGTAGCCGAATCACTTGTCTTAGGTACTCCAGTATTAATAACAGATATACCTGCTTTTCACGAAATAGGTTGTAATGAATCAAACTCTATAATGGTAGATTTATATTTAACGAACTTTAGTATAGATGAGTTATTAAAAGGCAAAAAACCTTTTAAATATACTCCACCTAAAAGTAATTGGGATAAATACTTAGATAACAATAGAGAGTATAACCCTAACGAGTTGGTAGATGTAAAAGTAGTAAGAAGATACACAGATGTAGAACTAGGAGAAAAAATACAACGTGGAGATATTAGACAAATGTCTAAAATAAGAGCCAGTTATTTAGAAGCGAAGGGGTTGATAGAGTGGTAATTTTAGTATTAAGTGCAGATAAAAACGAAGATTTATGGCAACCTTTTCATCATTGCATAGAAAAGTACTACCCTAACCACCCAGAGATAATATACGCAACAGAAACCAAAAAGAACCCCTATTACAAGACAATATGTAAAGACTATCCTTTAGAGATATGGACTAAAAGGATAAGAGAAACACTTAAAGAGATAGAAGATGAATTAATCTTAATAATAATGGACGACTACTTTATAAGAAAACCAGTTGATGTTAAAAGAATAGAATATCTAAAAACACAAGTAAAAGGAAACATAGCTTCTTTATACTTTGAAAAGTCTTTTGATAGAAATGACAAACCTTCTTACATAAGAGGTATGAAACGTAGGGAACATGGTTCTAATTATGAAGTTGCTATAAATTGTGCTATATGGAATAGAGAAAAGTTTATAGATGTACTTTCTAGAGATAGTGATCCATGGGACGTAGAGATAAACCAAGACAACAGAGGTTATGATTATTACATAAACAGTGAAGATTATATTATCGACTGGGGTTATTCATATTTAAAATATGCAGGAATATGTAGGGGTAAATGGTGTCGTGAAGTAGTACCATTTTTTGAAAAGGAAGGAATAAAGGTAGATTATGAAAAACGAGGCTTTGCCGATTAAATTATCAATTATTATCCCCTACTTCAAAACGTATGAACTAACAGTAAAATTATTAGACAACCTAACAAAACAATTAACAGATGAGGTAGAGGTTATTTTAATAGATGACGGTTGTAATGAAGAAAGGTTAGACGAATACGATATAAACGTAATACACTTTGATAAAAATAGAGGTTTAAGTTGTGCTAGAAACACAGGTATAAAGAAAGCAAAAGGCGAATATCTGGTATTTATAGACAGTGACGATTTAGTAGCAAATGACTATGTAGAAACAATAATAAATAAGATAAACAGTTGTGAGTTTGATTATTGTTATTTTAGTTGGAAAGCATTAAACCAAACTCTAATTGTAAAAATAAAAGATGAGCCACCTAGTTGGAACTGGGCAGTCTGGAACTGTGTTTACAAAAAAGACTATGTAGAGTTATTTGATGAAAACATAAGAGTATATGAAGATGTACCTTTTCAACAAGCTATGAGAAAGAAAAAAGGTAAGAAAGAAATAATAGATAAAATACTTTACTATTATAATGACGGTAGACCAGGAAGTCTAACAAGTACAGGTGGCAAGTAAAGGTGGTGGTAAACGTGGCTTATGAAAATATTAAGGATAAAGGGTTTGATACTAGAAGTACGGAAGAAGTACGAGAAATAGCCAAAAAAGGTGGTATCAATTCAGGAGAAACAAGAAGAAGAAAAGCCACTATGCGTGAAACACTTAAAATGATGTTAGAAGATATACCTATAGATGAAGAAAATAAAGAGAAACTAACTAATAGAGAGTTGGCTACTTTAGGGTTATTGAAAGGTGCTAGACTAGGTAATTCATCTAACTACAAGACAATACTTGAAACATTAGGAGAACTAATCGTAGAAGAAAACACCTCTCCTACTCTTAAAATTGAATTAGTAGATAATTCTAAACTGGAGAAAACTCTTTATGAAACAAATAAACATTGAAAGACTAATTGAAGGAAATGGTCTTACATTAGAAAGGAGATTATTGGGTATGGAATTTATTAAAATGGGAGATAAATACTTAATCAAAGATAGCAACGGAATAATCGTAGATGAAAAAGAAAAAAAACAACTAGAAGCTAACGAGTTAGTATTTGAAGATATTAAAGCCGACTGTGCAAAAGATATTACACCTAAACTAACAAAAAAGAAAAAGGAAATAAAAGAACTTGAAGATATCGAAGAAACAAAACCAATTAAGAAATGATATTATCTCACAGGATAAACCAGAGATATATGTTCTAGGTAGTACACAGTCTGGAAAGACATTTATAATAGCATGGTCTTTAATAGAATACGCAGAAGCATTATATAAGTATGATCCTAAGAAACAATATTATGGTGCTATTGTTGGGTGGACTATAGACTCATTAAACGGAAATATAGTTGAGGTGTTTCAAAGACACTTTGACGAATTAGGGTGGAAAAACAACAAACAGTATGTCCTTAAATGGAATAATGACGAAAAGAGTTTATCAATATATAACCTAAAGATGTTTTTCTTTGGGTTTAATAATGTTAAGTCATTTAACAAGATACTAGGACGACCTCTTATACTAGAGTGGATAGATGAATCGGCAAGAATATATACCAATAAAGAACTACAGGGTAGCTTTAACGAGTTCCCTGGTCGACAAATGTCTTTTGCAGGACACCCATATAGAAAGACAATACACTCATTTAATGTAGAAGGTAGTAGTAGACACCCATATAAAGAAACATACATAGACAATAAACCAAATGCTATACACTATACGTTTTATCCTTATGACAACCCTATGCTAGATGATGAGAACAAGATAAAAGAGGTTGTTGATATGTTCCCACCTGGTAGTTTAAGACAACAAAAAGTCTTTAACGAGTGGGTAATAGCAGAAGGTAAGGTATTTGAAAACCTAAACGTAATAAAAGAGTGTCCTTATATGATAAGAGAGATACATATAGGTATAGACTATGGTTCGGTAAACCCTACTGTGTTTGTACCAATAGCATTATGTTTACATAATAGGGAGTGGAAATTAGTACGACTTGAAACTTATTATCACAACCCTAAAGACATGGGGGATACACCTACTACCGAATATTATTCAACACAGTTGCGTATGTTTATGGTTTACTTAAAAGCACAATATCCAGGAATACCTATTAAGTCTATCGTAATAGATAGTGAAGCTAGTCATTTTGACAACCGTTTAACAGTAGACGGAATACAACACGATATAAGCAAAAAAGGTCCTGGTTCAGTAAACGAGGGTGTTGAATATTTACAAAGTTTATTCTATAAAGGATATCTAGAAATACTAGAAAGACCTTCAATAACAAACTTTTATAAAGACGGACATTATGAAGAAAGTGGAAAGGACGAAAGCCTTATTGAGTTTGACTCATACCAATACGACCGTATAAAGAGTGAAACAACAGGAACAAACGTATATAAAAAAGACTTAGATCACTCAATAGATGCCACTAGGTATGTATTAGATTTAATGAAAGACTATGGCTTAGCACCAACAGTATGAAAATTAGGTGTAAACTGACTCGTAGGTTCTTATTAGAGGTAGACATAGAAAACTACTTAGAGAACCTAAGAAAAATAGGAATAAAACAAGAGATACCTTTAAGAATAACCGTACCATGTCCAAGATGTCATAAGGTAGAGGTTTACGAGGTATATGAGAATAGATATGTATTTATAGAAAATATAGATAAGATGTCGTAATTATGTCGTATTAAACACGATATAATAGTATTGATAGAAGAAAGTGCAAATATAGGAGTGAAAACTCGCTATCGAGGCATATAGACTGGAGATGTTTATATGTCTTTTTTTCGTAAGAAATGGAAAATGCACTTATATTTAAACGGTGTTTACGTTGGTAAATGTCGAATCAAAGATGAGAAACCAAGTGACAATGTGTATATTGTTCACTTTTGGTTTAAAAAACAGATATTCAAAAGTAATCACGTTAAATGTGTTATCCACCCTACTAGATGTCTAGGAACAAGAGGTAGAACAACACACTGGGCTTTTGAGTATGAGAAAGGAGTAGAAGCATGATAGGAAAAGTAAGAAGCACTGGTATATGGGAAGCGCCTTTTATATCTGTTAAAAGTAAAGTAGTAATGCCAGGAGAAACAAACGGTAAACCAAATATCAAATATAAAGAAGAATATGTCGTAGCACCTTCTGGTAAAAAGATAGCAACATATATACGCAACCAAATTTTTGGTAGTGAATTAGTAAGTCAAACAGACGGACTAGAAATTAATTGGCTAATGCCTACTCTAAGTGAAGCACTAGAAAAGGCAATATATCAAACTGAGTCATTTATATACTTACATAAATATAACGATAAAGTTTACCTAGAGTGTTTAAACCATAACGAGTTGCACAACATTAAACAAGTATTCGACCAGGTAAAAGAAGCAACTATCATACAAGACTTTGAAACGGATAAAAACAAATACGAGTTGCATAGAGAAATAACAATAGTAGGAAATGGTACATCTATAGTAAAGTTCAGTGCTTACATAAACGACAACAACAAACTAAGACCTATAAGTATTGAGAAATTTAACGAGATATTTGATACCGAGTATGAACCTATAGAGAATAAACCATACGAGGTATTAATCAATATAGATACTGGAGAGGACTTTTTCAAAGATAGTAAGAAATTACTAAACGAAGAAATGGTACTAATAAACACCATAGCAGAAGAAATAGAAAAGACAAAGACAAGAATTGCAACAAGTGAACATTATGCTACTGGAGATATAGCAACAACATGGACACCAAAAAGTACTACCTATGATCCTCACACAATAACAGTAGGAACACTACAAGACTATTTCGTACTAATGCCAGGAGATAGAGATCATCAAGTATTCCAATTCTTACAGGGAGATGTAAGAATAGAAAAATACGAAGATACGTTTAAATTCTATGACTATCAAATTATCCAAATGGCAGGGTTAAGTCCTGCGAGTTTTGGATATGAAAAAGACAGTTATATGAACAATGCTAACGTAGATTTAAGTGCTAATGCTAGTGAAATGACAATAGAAGCTATTAAAAGACAACTAGAACCACAAGTAAACCGTCTTATAGAAAATATCATAAGACTACAACAAAGTGCCGATATAAAAGAAAACGAAATACCTGTAGAACTAGAGTGGGACTATGGTGCTAATGAAAGAATAGACGATATGAAGAAACTAGAGATACTAGGAGAGATACAACGAAAGATGAGTATTCCATATAGTGTAAGAGCCGATATAGTTTTACCAGTTCTTAATAAATTAGTAGATGAACCTATCGAAAAAGACGACTTAGTAAAAGAGTGGCAAGATGAAACCAATAAAATGGATATCACGTTTGGAGAATTATGATAGATGAACAAGAAGTCTATAAAGAGTTTGAAAAAGCCTTAGAAGAAGCCTTAGCAATATATAAAGGCAGTCAATATATTTCTTATGAAGCTATTTCGATATTTATAGAAGAAAGAGTATGGGAGTCTACTATAAAATACCAACGCATGATTAATGTTACTAAAGAAAAGTTTTTTGAATCGTTATACAATGACGTACCTTTAGATGAGTATGTTAAAGGAATAACAGAACTATGGAATATCGACCACAGTTATATGGATAAGTCTATCCAGGAACTAGGATACATGGTTATACAAAAAGACTTTTACAATGCCGAGATGTATGGAAATAAGAAACTAACTACAAGATCAATAAAACTAGAAAACTATTGGAGAGAATACACTTTACAAGATGATGACTTATTCCAATTACACCCAGATAAAGACTTTAGAACATTAGAACAACGATATGTAAAAAGACATATAAAGTTATATGAACAAATAAAAGAAAGATATAAAGATAGTAAAGACTTAGCAAAAGACTTATCTAAGTTCTTACCACAATATGAAAAGTTAGATAAAACTATTCCATACTTTAGTCACACAACAGACGAGATTATAAGGTATGTGGATATAGGTACTTATCTAAATATGTTATACAACGTGAACCTAACTAGGAGTGCATGGAATAGAGCAATATATGACTCTAAACTACTAGGTAATAATCTATGGTACTTACCTGCGCACCCTTTTGCATGTCCACATTGTATGACATACCAGGGTTATGTATACACGAACCATACACCAACACCAAGAGAGGCGATTATCTTAACGGAACATGGTTTACCAGGTAGTTGGTACAAAGGACAAGCTATTATGGGTGGTGTAGGACACCCTAACTGTAAGCATGTATGGGCTTCCTATTGGAGTGAAGAACAAATACAAGACGAAAAGTTTGATAGTGAACAATGGGAAGAAAGATACAAGAATAAACAAAAAATACAAAGTCTTGACTTAGAAAAGTCCAGGTTACTTGCAAATAGACGTATTTATAAGGAACTAGGACAACAGGACTTAGTAGATAAAACAACCAAGAGAATCAAAACAATTCGAGAAAAGAAAAAAGAACTCGAAGGATAGACCTGCCGTATGTCTATAAACTAGACAAAGGTATATACCATATTTTTGCACTTTCTCCACAATTCTAGACAAAAAGGAGATAAAAAAATGGATATTAAAAAATATATCAAAAACAAAGATATCGAGTTATCCAATGACGACTTAGATATCGAAAAACTAGAAAAAGATTTACTAAAGGGGTACGAACTTTCTAGTGACGTAGAGAAAAAGGTATCTAGTGCAGTAGACGAAGCCAACAAAACAAGTAAGGCTACTTATAGTGAACTAGAAGCCAAGTTTAATGAACTACAAAGTAAATATGATGATATCGAGAAACGTAATACCGACATCACAGAAAGAAACCGTAATCTAGCATTAGATAATGTAATGACTAGAGCAGGTTTTAAAGATGAGGACTTTAACGATATTCGTACAATGAGAAATACAATGTATGGAGAGGTTAAAGATGACGTAGAAGCTATTAATCAAATTAAAGAAAAGTATCAAAAAACATACTTCCCTACTCCAGAAAAAGTAGTAAAAGACGACTTACCTATCAATAATGGTGTAAGTGAACCAAAAGAACCAATAGTAAATCGAAAAACAAACATAAAAGATTTATTAATAAAAAAATAAGGAGATGAAATTATGTATAGTGAAATCGGTTTAGATTTACAAGCATTTGCTAAAAGAGTTTATGACTCAATTTTATATCAATCAACTTTCTATAATTTTTTAAACCCTGCTTACATAGGGACACTAAGACAAACTGGCGCACCAGTAATTGAGGTAGCAAAAACAGACGCACTTAGTGTAAATGTAAGAGAAACAAAGGAAATTCAAACTGCTTTAGATCCTGCTTTAGCAACTTATAAGCATGTTATGGTTGACTTAACAGAGTTAAATATGGACTATGCAGTAAGAGTACCTATTATGGTAAGTGGTAGTGATATCACTAATGCTATTCAAGATGTAGCAGACTTAGAGGATAGTGCTATTGCAAAACAAATTGATACTTATGGATATGGAAAACTTGCTAGTGCTTCAATGGACGAAGCAGAGTGGGATCCTGCTACTAAAGAAGATTATATTTCTACTTTAAATAGTTTAAGAGCTACTCTATTTAATAAAGATATTACTGGAGATTATCGTTTAGGACTAGGTGCAGTTGAATACGCAAACTTAGTAAGTGCTTTAACTTCAGTATTAAAGTTCGAAACTTTAGCAGGACGTGAAGGTGTTGATTTAGGAGAGGTTGCTAGAGTATATGGTATCTCAGTATTCGAAATCAATGACAACGTACTAGGAGATGAAAAAGGATATTTCTTCAACCCTATCGCAGTTGTAGGAGATACTTTCTTTAGTGCATTTAACCAATTCCCAGGATCATATCCAGGATATCCAGGATACTATTGTATCGAAGGTACACAAAGTTTCGGTGCAGAAGTTGTTAGACCAGAAGCTATTATACGTTTAGTAGAAGAAGTATCTGCATAGTAAGAAAGGGGGTTAAATTATGACCTTCTTTGAAATTAATGACTTTATAACAAAATATAATAATTGCCCTGTGCCAGAACAATGGCAAGTAGAACAAGCATGTGAAATGATATATACACAAGTGGGTTTACGTTATCGAAACCCTAACTGGACAGTAGATAACGTACCTACTGCTATTAAAAATGCAAGTATGGAACAATTACGTTTCATACTAGAACACGATATACCAGTAATAGACTTTAAAGATAAAGTAAAAGCAGGAGAAATGGAGTCAACACTTTCAAGTGACTACTCTACTCTAGCTTTAAGAATACTAGGTAATGCAGGTTATCTTAATCGTGGAGTTCCTATCAATTACAATATGGGTTTAAGGATACCGTTTTAGATGTTTTTAACTAATGCAATGAGTGGTACATTAATCAAACATAATAGACCAGTAGCACCAACATACGACAAAGACGGTAAAGTAGTACCAACTACACCTATCGTGTATGATGATGAAATAGTCGAAAGTGTACCAGTCAAATTATGTCCTTATAACCAAGATATAAGAGTTGCCTTTGGTGTTTATACAGTACCAGAAGCAGAAGGTTATTATATCGTAAAGTCTAATACAGATGTGAAAGAGGGAGACCAAATTACATTTATGGATAAGACTTATACAGTAATAAAAGTAAAAGATAATTGGATATGGAACAGGATAGAAAACTATACGGTGGCAGTTAAGTAATGGAAGTAATAGCAAAATTCGAACCTAACATACTAACGGAACGTAAGTTAAAAGAAATACCAAATGAAGTTTTATATGCAGTGGCTAAACAAACCTTAGATATGAGTATACCAATAATACCAATGAGTATAGGGAAACCAACTTCAGGTTCATTAAGAAGGACGTCCGTTGCTAATGGTGTAAGAACCTGTGACGGTGGATATTATATAGGTTCATTTACGGACTATGCTAGTCACGTTTGGAACTTAGACGATATAACAACAAATTGGAGTACAAACGGAACTCACTCGCAATGGTACGCAAGAACTCTTAAAGAAAAAGGTAAGATAATTTTAGACAATGCAGTAAACCAAGCATGGAAGGATAAATTTTAATGGACGTAACAAAGAAAAACCTAGTACTTATAAGTTACTTACAAAGCCTATTTACTAATTATCTAGTAAAAGCCGAGTTTTCGACCAATGATACCGATACAAAGGTTATCATAGTACAAGAACAACCTGGAGAAAAAACAGTGTTCTATGGAGATATAAGTCCCCTATTTAACTACTATCAAGTAGAGATAGGTGGGAAATCAATAAGAGAAAGTAAAAACATGGCTACACAATTAGGAGAACTAATTGGTAAAAACATTATTGTAAATTATGATAATGAAACATGGCAAATTATATTTAGTCAATATTCAAACCCACAAGCTATTGAATATTTAGATTTACGCAGAACTGTATACAGTATGGTGTTTAAATGCGTAGTCAATAAGATAGCTTAGAGAAAGGAGATAAAATGAGCGAATTTTTTGTAACAAATAGAGATGTGATTAAAAATTTCTCTATTAATACTGGAACATCACAAAACCCAGTATATACAAAGTTATGTACTACAAGTGAATTGAGTTTATCTACAGACTTTACGAATCAAACATTTTTCGTTTTCTGTGATGCCTTACAAAGATCAATAAATACAGGTGTTGCAATGACAATAGACGGAACTGTAGAAATTGATATTAATAACACTGCAATTCAAACAGTACTAACTAATCTTGGTACACTAATCTCTACTGGTGCGATAGCACAGTTCAATAATGTTAAATGTAAGTTTGATTTATTAACTGGAGTATCAAGTGGTGTACTAACATATACTACTTACATCTGTGACACTAACTTCTCACTAGAAAGTTTAGGTGGAAGTGCAGAAGGTGTTGGAGAGTTCTCAATATCTCTTACAATTAATGGAACAGGTACAGTAAGTGCGTAATAAACTCTTATAGAGGTAAGGGGGACAACCTCTTAACCTCTTTTTTTAAACAAAGAAAGGAGTTGAAAAAATGAATCAAGCTAACGGTGGTAATGTCTTATATAAGTTCATTGGAGATGATAAAGACCTTCAAAAGAAACTTAGTGGTGTTAAAAGTGCTTTAGGAACTACTGGGAAAGTAATAGGTACAATAGGAACTGCTATAGCAGGTGTAACCCTAGCAACTGGTGGTGCTTTAGTTGCTTTAACAAAACAGTCTGTAGAAGCCTATGGAGAACTAGAACAGTTAGCAGGTGGCGCACAAAAGATATTTGATGAGATAGACTATTCAACAATAGAAAAAGATGCCCAGGAAGCCTATAAGACTATGAACCTAAGTGCTAGTGAGTATCTTGCATTGATAAATGACGTTGGTGCTACTTTTGCTTCAACTATGGGAGATCAAAAAGGATACGAAAGCGCTAAAAGAGGTTTACAAGCTATAAGCGACTATGCTTCTGGAACAGGTAAAAATGTAGACTTACTAGGACAAAAGTTTACTATGATAACTAGAGCGACTTCATCATATCAAAGTATAGCAGACCAGTTTTCTGGTATATTACCTGCTACTAGTCAAAGTTTCTTAGAACAAGCACAAGCCTGTGGTTTACTAAGTCAAGAATACACTAAATTAACAGATGTTCCTATAGATGAATACCAACAAGCAGTAAGTGCTATGTTAGAAAAAGGAGTTGCCGACTTAGGACTAGCCAATAATACTTTAACGGAATCAACCGAAACAATAACAGGATCAATAGCAAGTGCTAAAAAAGCCTTTGATAACTTTTTAAGTGGTGCAGGTGGTTTTGAAGAAGTAGTAGATACTGTTATCGTAGCAAGTAAACAAATAGGTAAAGCAGTAACAAAAATGCTACCACAAATAGTTGAGGGTATAGTTGGAATAGTAAACGGACTAATACCAATGTTACCTGGTTTAATACAAACCCTATTACCTACTCTTATGCAGGGAATAGTAGAACTTATAAGAGGTTTGATAGCAGTAGCACCAGAGTTATTTACAACACTAGCCGAGATGTTACCAACGATAATTAAACAAGTGGTGGAGATGTTTGTAGAAATATGTAATGCTTTTGCCGAACAAGCACCGACAATTATGCCTATTATGGTAGAGGCAATAGTAGACGGTTTAATAGCATTATTTGAAAATGCCGATATTATAATCGAAGCATGTCTAGCTTTAGTAATAGGACTAACCGAGGGTATAATCAATTCTTTACCAGTATTAATTGATAAACTACCTACTATGGTAGAAACCATATTAAATGCTTTAATGGACTCATACCCTATGATAATACAAGCAGGTTGGAAATTAATTCCACAATTAGTAATTGGAATTGTAAAAGCAATACCACAAGTAATAAGTACGTTTATAAAATTAGTACAAACAACAATACCAAATACCATAGCACAGGGAATACCTAAATTAATAAAAGCAGGTAAAGATATCATAAAAGGTTTATGGGAAGGTATTAAAAACTTTGACATTGTAGGCAAGTTTAAAGACTTAGGGGATAAAATGGTAAAAGGTTTAAAGGATAAATTAGGTATCCACTCTCCTAGTAAAGTATTTGCATGGCTAGGTAAAATGTCAATGCTAGGATATACAGATCAATTAGAGGATATGAAAGGTATGTTAGATAGAGTAATCGAAAGTACTTTCTCATTAAGTCCAGAACTATCAACAGGTGGCTTACACTACTCTCCTAACGTAATCGTAAATAATAATATATCTTCAAGTACAGACAGTTTAGGACAAACAGTAACAAATATTAAGACTTTTGCAAATGGAAGCAAAAATGACTATAACTATGGGGTAGGTGTTTAGTATGTTAAAGATAACAATAGCAAATGAAGAAGTGTTGTGTTCAAATGACTTTACTATCAACAAAGAAATGCTAAACACCCCTTCTGTAATATTAAATAATGTTTATCCAAAGACATGGGAACTAAATAAAGACTATACAACAAACTTTTACTACCCTAACGACTATGAACAATGTTTAATAACTGATGAAACATACTATCCTTATGAAGAAGGAATAACAGTAGAAGGAACAAGTTTCACACTAACAGATGTAGACTCTACTAAAGAAAGTGAATTAATGTCCGTAAAAGGACAAACAACCCAAAACGGAACACCAACACCAACAACACCAATACCAATAAATGTAGTAAGTGGCAGACAAGATGTAAATGTTGTGGGTAAGAACTGGTTAAGTATAACTGGCAATTCTCAAACAATAAACGGTATAACTTTTACTGTAAATGAAGACGGTTCTATAAGAGCCAAAGGCTTAGCAAGTGCTAATGCAACATTTACTTCTACAACACTACAACCAATACTACCTAATATTAGGTATAGATTAAGTGGTTGTCCTAGTGGTGGAAGTACGTCTACATATAGACTTCTTTTAAGAGTTAGAAGTGATTTAACAACTAACTTATCAACAATAGGTAATGTAGGAAATGGTGCTGAAAGTGACGGAAGATTTACAACCCAAAGTAATGCTAATTATATATTAGGAGAAATAATTATTTATAGTGGACAAGACGTAGATTTATTATTCAAACCACAGGTAGAAATAATAGATACTTCAACAACACCTGCAACCTCATACGAAGCCTATACAGGTAATACCTATGAGATTAATTTAGGGAAGAACTTATTAATCAATACTGCAACCTCACAAACAATAAACGGTATAACATACACAGTAAATGAAGATAAAAGTGTAACGGCAAATGGTACTGCTACTGCTCATAGTGTATTAAATCTATATGGAAACCTAACACTACAAGCAGGAACATATATGTTTAGTGGGTGTCCTAGTGGTGGTAGTTGGGGTACTTATTCAATGGGTTTTGGAAGTTATAATGATAGTGGAAATGGTGCAACATTTACAAAGACTGAAAATTATGTAGGACAGCCTTATATAAGAATAGGAAACGGAACAACAGTAAATAATCTAACATTTAAACCAATGATAGAAAAAGGTAATACAAAGACAACCTATGCCCCATATAAAACACCAATAGAACTATGTAAAATAGGAACATACCAAGATAGGATATATAAAACAAGTGGTAAAAACTTATTTGATAAAGATAATGCTAATATTCTAAATGCGTGGTTTGGTCCTTCACAGACTACAATTCAAAGTAATGACTTAAATCGTATGCTATATATACCATGCGAACCAAATACAACATATACTTTTTCTAAAATTAAATCATATACTTTCACGATAGGATATACAACAGTATTACCAAATGCTTCGGTGCAAGTTAGTGGAATTATTGCAAATGCTAATGCTACATCACTGACTATTACAACAGGGAGTGATGCAGAATATTTAGTATTAAGGTTTTATCATACCAATTTGGACACTTTAACATATCAACAAGTACTAGATAGTATTCAAATAGAAAAAGGCAACCAAGAAAGTCCATACGAGCCATACGGAAGTGGTACATGGTACTTAACTAAATATGTGGGTAAAGTTGTTTTAAATGGTAGTGAAGGATATAATTATGAAAGTGGAAACCTAAGATTTTCAACTGTGATAAACAATTCAAGAACTGAATATACAAGAAACCCTATTTATAGCAATTATTTTAAATATGCTTCTAGTGGTGGGGGAAATGGTATCGCATTTAATTATGGTGGTGTTGTTTATTTATATAACTATGATTGTACAAGTGTACCACAACTTCAAACTTGGTTATCAACACATAATACAAGCATTTACTACATTTTAGCAACCCCAACAACAACAGAGATAACTGATACTGAACTAATAAGTCAATTAGAGAGTATAGAGTTATTAAATGGACTTAATAATATTAGTGTTAGTACACCTTATTTACCTTTTATTATGACATTGCGTTACAACCACCAAGAAGAACACACCGATAGTGACTTAATCTTTTGTGGAGTCGTTAAAAACAGTGGACAAATATCTCTAAACCCTAGACAACCTCACTACTCTACTCTACAAATACTAGACTACAAAACATTTTTAAGTGAGGGAGAATTAGATACTTTTGTTATATCCAATAAAACCGTACTTGAAGCTATACAAATGATAATAAGTGATATCTCACAATATGGTTTTGAATTAGGTACAGTATCTATACAAAACGAAAATGATATTATAGGTGCTTACTCTACTAAAGACAAAAGTGCTTATGATGTATTTAACTATATAGCAGATATAACACAGTCTAGGTGGACTACAAGAGTTTTAGATAAAGGTAGAATAGCGATAGACTTCTACGATCCTTCTTTAATGGAACAGGGAACTACTATAGACTACACTCAAACTTGGTTTAAGAATAACAACATAATAGACATGAGTTTTAATTATGGAACATGGGACTATCGTAATAAACAAGTAATGACATCACAAGAGGTATATGGTAGTATCACACAAAACCAAATTATTAATTATGACGGATATGCAACACAAATTATGACTGAGTTCCCTATAGGACAAATTAATGCAATATATGTAAATGGTGTTGGTAGATTATTCTCAACAAATGAAGAAAAAAGTATAGGCTTAACTGCAGACTTTTACTATTCTCCTGGAGATAATTTCTTTGAAAGAAATATGTCTATAGGTGCAGGTAGTCAAATAATAATATCATACATACCAATAGTAGAAGGTAGACAAATAGTGACTAATGCTAGTGAGATATCTAGAGTTGCTACTGCTAGTGGTGTTAAAGGTATCGTATCTCGTTATGAAAATAGAAACGATGCCACTACAAGTGATGAACTACAAAAGATAGGACAGTCTTACATTAAATATAAAGGAGAACCAGAAATAACCCTAACAGTTAAAACCGAGTCTAACTTATGGGAAATAGGACAACGTGTACAATTTAATGCACCAATAGAAGAACTAGATACAGAATATATGGTAAAGAAAAAAGCAATAAACTATGTAGTCACTGCTAATAAGATATTCTATACTTATGAGTTAAGTTCTAGCTTTAATAGTGAATCGGCTATTAATTATTTTGATAATCAACGTGCTAAAGCAAACGGAAATATAAAGAAAGGACAATATGTTTCAAGAAACGTAGATCTAGAAGAAGAAGCACAAATAATTTTCTATGATACAACTGCTACAACAACATCTATTACAGGAAATAACGTACTACAAAGTAGTCTTGAAACTATATTAGGTGGATAATATGACAAATGATTATAAGGACAACATATTAGACTATATAACAAACAACATCATACCAACAACAGGATCAAATGCACCACAGTTTGATACTAGCACGACAATAAACTTAGATTTATTAACAACAATAAACAATAGACTAGGAACTTTAGAGGGTGCAGTCACTACATCTGTTATAAATTGTATTGTAGAAGAAACATCACAAATAATAGTATTTTATGGTGTATATAAGGTAGACGTAGACGAAGATGCCTCTTATGGTTTTATCTATATAACGGATAGAGATTTAAACGAAATACAAACTATAACTAGGTTTAGTAGTGGTTCTAAGATGTTCCCTCTAAGGTGTCTTAACCAAGATGAAACAGGACAATTTTACGGAATAACTTATGATGATACTGCCTATTCAACATCTAACAATGCAAGAGTGTTGCTATTTAATAACTTATTTGCACAAACAAGTGTTGGTACTTATCAAGTTATCCTAAGACAAAGTTATTTTATACCTAATAGAGATAATTATAATTTTGCTACATCTTACTTACCTTTTAATCATCAAACTAAAAAAGCAATATTAAAAGCACCAGAAGAAGCAACATATTTTATTAAATGTGAAGAAATATCAACTGGAGATAGTTATGTTATAAGATTTACTATAAATGTAGGTAGTGAAAACGAGTGGGTATTTACTAACTTAGGAATAATGAGTAATTTTTATGACATGCTAATTGATAAAGACAACGATAAGATAAGATACCATATATATTCACAATACCAGACAGGATATACCGAACAAGTAGTAGAAGATGATACTGTCACAGTAGCTAAGTCTTTTGATGTAGGATATTACAGTTTGCAACAAATATGTGCTATATCAACTGAGGAAATATACGGTATAGCAGTAGACTATGGTTTTTCAACAAATGTTGTAAAAATAACAAATAAACTAGAACCAATATATACGGTAAACGATACAGACGATACTTCTATGTCATTAATAACCGAAAATGGAATACTATTCTTACAAGTAAAAACCTATAGTGGTTTCGATCCTTACCAAACACAAGTTGGAATCGTATTTAATGGAACTGCCTATCTAGCAAGTGCAGAAACATGGACAGGTGGATATACATTTTTTGCAGTATCATCATATAACCTAGTCAATATATATGTAGATACAAACGACGTAGCAACTAAATATATCTTAGACTTTAATATATTAAATTATAATGGTGTATCGTATGTAGACTATAACCAAACTTTAGCAACAAAAGCCGAGTTATATTCAAGTGGGGAAATGGTGTTTGCAAGAAACCTTTATAACACTACTCTTTTGGGTAATATAGCCACATCTAACCTACAAGTACCAAATACCCTATTAAATGGTATTCCTATTGTTATAGAGAGTTTATTAGGTGCTACAAACGGTGTTTTGATTAATGATACAACACCAATAACAAAAAACATCTATGAAACCCTTTATGTAAACTTCATAAGGTCTATAAGTGTATTAGATGAAGATACAAATACAAGTTATCCTAATACGGCTTCATATATAAATAAAAACATCAATACTGCTAGTCAACAAAACTGTAGTGATACGTTTATAGGTAAAGTTCAAATTAATTACTCAAATAATACGATAATACAAAACATCAACTGGACTTATGACACAGATCATTACGAAACAAGTTTTGTAATAGACGCCACAAATGAAGTACCAACTATAGACTTTTTAAGTAATGATGAAACAACTTTGTATATAACTAAAACATTAGACATAAATACTGGTAGTTTATACCTAGTAAAACAAAAATTAAGAATAGAATAAAGGAGATGATTAAATGGCAATAACTACAATAGCTTATGCTACAAAAAGTGATATTAACACAACAACAACACCTGTACAAAACAAAGTATCTGCAGATGACTTAAACGAGATAAAAACAGTAGTCAACACAAATGCTAATTTAATGGGCGATTTAACGACTTTAACGACAAGTAGTACAACAAGCCTAGTCGACTCAATAAACTCGCTTAAAAGCGCTATAAATACCTATATAGGCGCCGATATGGTGCATGTTACAGGAACACTTGCAAATAATGCCTGGAGAACCATTTACAATGACAATACAATAACGGTAAATGATAGTGGAAATTATATTATCTTATGTATGTTTAAAATAGGAACTTCTACAAATGGTATGGTTACATCTCGTCCAACAATAGACGGAAATGATGTAGGAATACTACAAACAACTTATAGCAATGGTAATGCTTATGTTATTAACTTAACAATATGTGGTGTAGTAAATTTAACTGCAGGAACTCATGTATTAAATGCACAAGCTATATCACAGTCTGCTATGACAATAAGCCAAAACGGTACAATAGCATTAATCAAGATAGGTGGTTAAAATGGCAGTTCTAACAGAGGTACAAGTATTCTTTATCGTACTCTTAGCAATATGTAGTGGAATCACTACTATAGGTGGTGCTATTAACTTACTAGCCAACTGGAGAAAACAAAGTAAAGTGTTAAGACATGATGAAGAAATACGAGATCACGAAAAAAGAATACAAAAACTAGAAGAAACTACTAAAGAACAAGACGGTTTTATAAAAGTATTATGTAGTTCTATCTTGGCTTTAGTATCACATGAGATTAATGGTAATTCTATAGACAAACTAGAAGAAGCACAAAAAGATTTACAAGACTTTTTAATAAATAAATAAGGAGTGAAAATATGAAAGAGTTAAGAAAATTAATTGACTTGAAAAGTATAATCACGCTTGCTTTATCAATAACTTTAATATGGGGGTTTATTGTGGGTAAAGTAGACTCAAAAGACTTTTTAGTATATGTGACTTTAGTCTTGACTTTCTATTTTGCTAAAAAAAGTAATGACGAGGGAGTTGGTTAGATGACAGATAAAGAGAAAATCGAAAGAATAGAACAAGCACCTAAAGAGGTTCAAACAATGGTTGCAAAAGCCTTTTTAAGAGATGATATTCCAGATGATGAGATACAATATTTATTTAATGACACACCTTTTGAAGAACTAAACGAAGATGATGTAATAATTGAAAATGTCAATGCCGAACAACCAGAAGGAATTGGTGCAACAGGTTTTACTATAAGAAACACTAAACCTTATGATAATAAACAATATATCACTCGTAGTAGTGGTGGATATAGTAATTGTATTAAAGGTTATCCAATGGACTCACACGCAAACGTACTAGCAAACTGTGTAGGATATGCTTCAGGTAGATTTAATGAGATTATAGAACTTGCTAGGGACTTTCACGAGTGTAGATATACAAACCTAAGATGTAATGCAAGTGGGTTTATACAAAGGGCAATAGAAGCAGGACTAGAAACAGGTATGACACCACGAACAGGTGCTATAATGTGTTGGGGTGGTGGCAATAATAATTGTGGACACGTTGCAGTAGTCGAGATATACGACACTAAATTAAATAAGATACAAACAAGTGAAAGTGATTATGGTGGAACTGCCTTTTATAACGCAATTAGAACCAACTCTAACGGTCGTTGGGGGTTGTCTAGTAGTTTCTACTTCCAGGGGTTTATTTATCAACCACAAGACGTGCAAGAGTGGATAGACGGTAAACCTAAAGAAGAATTGGCACAACCAGTTAAAAGAGATGAACACCTAAACCAAATAGAAGTTAAAGTAGATGATTTAAGAATAAGGGACTGTGGTGGACTAGCTTGTAAAGAACTAGGTAAAGCCAAAAAAGGTTTCTATAATTATTATGAAATAGCCAACAATAACGGTTATAAATGGTATCGAATAACAAATGACTGGCGTAGGCAATGGATAGCCTCTAGTGATGAGTGGACTACTGTTTATCCTAAAAAGGACTTTGTAGTAGGAGATACAATTAAAGTAAAAGGGACTTATAAAATAGTAGATACAAAAGATAACATGGCTTGTGTATTTATGAGTAGTAAAGAAACTTGGTTACCTTATGATAATATCGAAAGGACATAAAAAAAGGACTCAATTACGAGTCTTTTTCTTTTAGAAATCTTTGTATTTGTCTAGGCGAGTATGACATCAACCTCGCCACTTCTTCAATGGTTCTCTCTCTACCATGTTCCTGTATAAATTCAGTATCGTGTTTTAATTCCCATGCTTTAGTTTTAGAACTTGCTATATTTTTAATACGATCATTTTCTTCTAAGATGTAATCTTGAATAGCACGTTTCTTTTTCATATAGAAAGAAAGAACATTGTTTATTTCTCTTAATTCTTCTTTAGCTTTGTTTAAGTCGTACATTATTCTCCTTTCTTATTCAACCTACTCGTCCCTGTTTACACTAATAATTACACCAATAACGAACCCTATCCAAACCCCTATAATTAATTTAATCATTTTTATCATATCCTTTAATCTTGTAAACTATGTAGCAAACAATAGGAAATGTGATAAAACCTAATATAAACATAATTAATTCTTTTGGTATATACATAATTATTTCTCCTTTTTTAATATAACTTCTTGTGTCTTTAAACCCTCTAGTATTTTCTTTATTTCTTCTAATTCTTTTATAGTATATTTTCTATACTCTAATTCATTTTCTAATTTAACTAATAGTTCGTACATTATTTTTCCCCTAAATAGTCTATTATTTCATTTATTTTTTCTCTTACTAGTTCCAAATTATCTACAATAGCCTGTGGTGTTTTTTTATCATAAACATAATTCCATTTGTAATTATTATTGCCTATTTTTTCTATCTTCTTATCTTCTTCTATTATTTCTACTTCATAATTAAGCCATTCTTCGTCTATAAACCAATTAACAGGTTCATCATGTGTAATACTGAATAAGTGCATATCTTTTGTTAGATTTAATACTTCACAAGTTGCAATTATCTTAAATTTTACTTCTTCTCCTTTTGCAATTCTATCAAGCATATCTATTACTTTCATATATTCTCCTTATCTAATATTTCTAAAAGTTTCATATATCCTTGCTCTGTTAATTCTATTTTAGGTACTTTTCTATTACCACCTAGAAACCAATCTATAAATATCGTATTATCTTTTATATATTCTCTAACTTCTTTTATGATAGAGTGTAGTCTTTCTATTTCTTTATAATATGCTATACATATATCTGCTATTTGTTCTTTCGATTTATACACTAATAAGTTGTTTTTCATTTCTCCATAATCTAACATTTCTTCACTCACTCTTTATCACTTCCTACTCTAATACCATAACTATATTTTTTATCATTAGGTATTAATTGTTTTAAAAAGTTGTTTTCTTCTTTTAGTCTTTCTATTTCTTTTAGTTGCTCGTTTCCCTCATTAGTTAGTTTTTTAAAATTCTCATCATCAAAACAATGATACATTTTATTGTCTAGTTCTTTATGTTCTACTACTATTCCTTGATACCATTTTTTCACTCTTTATCACTCCTCCAATGCTTCTACTTCATAACCTTTTAATTCATAATACTTTTTGAATACCTTATATAATATTCTGGGTATTGTTCTAAACCCTTTATAAGATATCCATTGTTCATTTATCTCTTTCTTAACAATAATCTTCATCTAAACCCTCTATGATGTCATTGACTAGGTTGCCTAGACTTGACTGTCGTACATCTCCATATACTTTCTTACCTTTTACTATTTGTTTTAACTGGTGTATTCTTAGTTTGTAATAACCACTATTGTCCCATGTATATCTACCATGTTTTTCTGGTGGTTCTTCTAATTTTTTCTTTAATGCGTAATCTAGTAGTTCCAACAAGTCGTCCCTATCATTAGGACTTAATTGTATCTCTGTCATACTTACTCCTTTACTACACCGAACACCCCTATAATTTATTCGTTATACTGTATTCTCTTGCCAACTGGTTTTCTATAACCCTTATTTGTAATTTAACACTTTGGATAGCCTCTTGGTTGGCTTGGTATATTGCCTCTTTTACATCTCGTTTGAATCGTTTATCGGCAACATCTGGAACACCATATACAACCTGTTGTATTAATGTAACTGGCATACCTTTCTCGGCTCTTAATTTTAAAGCCTCTTGTCTTAATGTAATCTTATAATCTCTTTCGGCTTCTGCGTACTCTGTACCTGTTTCTCTTAATTTCTTAATTGATATATTTAGTTCTTTTATCTTTTGTTGTAGTTCGTTATATAAGTCAATAATTATCATCTCCTTAAAATAGGCTTAATTGTCCTTTTTGTAGTTCTTCTATATCTAATATTTCTACTTCCCATTTATCCTGGACAAGTAAAATAACACTACCAAATGCAGAACTACTTTGTTTCTTGCCTAAACCACTTTCAAAGTTTATACGTCCACTAGGAATAAACAACTTACCACCTGTGTTTTTTGTTATATTATAGAATCGTCTTGTAGTTAAAAATTCTATTGGGAACAGTATATATATATATATATGGGTTTTCTCTATATGTTTGATATGCCTTTTCGATAAACTTGGCTTTATCTGTAAAAGGTGGGTTTATCCATATTTTTTTGTACTTACTCCAGTCTTGTTTTAGTCCGTCCGTTTCTATAGTGTCATAATGTTCTACTCCAAACTCTTTAGCTTTCTCTTTAGTGGTTGCAGGATCATAATCAAACTTACCAAAGTAGTCTACTACCCTTTTAGGTGTGTAGTACTCATTATCTTTTTTTAAGTTTAACTGTTCTTTAATGTTCCCCCCCCCCACTTTCTAATTCTTGTTTTGTAGGGGGTAGGTTTGTCATAAGAAATCTCATTTTTTATCTATCATCACTCCAAATATAGCCATTAATACATTGACTACAATACTATCTCCAAAAAGGTGGTAAGCACTATTGTCGTTTTGGTTTTTTAATATCTTGTCTATATCTTCATCTTTTAACCCCATAAGACGACCACACTCTTTAGGTGTTAGTTTTCTTATTCTTAAATTATT
>JAEIGA010001921.1_pt1 | contig 33089 bp, 52 predicted proteins | sample 9270691 | NCBI WGS metagenome assembly JAEIGA01 (sample SAMN17057246, study PRJNA624740) | gut metagenome | biome: biome; isolation source: fecal sample | host: Bos grunniens | place: China: Xizang | collected 2019 | reverse complement strand
AATATGCTTTTGACGATATTGAACTCTCATTTGGTCAACTTCTTCGTATGTCGGCGCTGGTTTTTCAGGTGCATACCCTGAAACATACCAACTACCATTGTATGCTTCCTCTACATCCATTAAAGTCATACCTATTGATTGATAATATTCCTCATCATCACCTAGGCCAACTGAACAAATTTTTGTTTCTTCATTTAATATTTTTGCATATTTTAACATTTTATCTCCTATTTAAATGGAATAAAGATACCTGTTAAAGTACCAGCGTTTTTTCCAAAAGTGTATTCTCTACCACTTTCTACAAAACACCAAACTGTTTGAGTTCCTGTAGAACTATCTGTTGATTCTGCTCTAGCCAAAACGAGTTCAGTACTTCCCACCATTGTGGTAATCCACGCAGTAGGAGAACCACCGTTTTGAAATACCCTTAAGATACCATTTTGAGTTGGTGTATAGGGTGAAGTTACAGTAACACGTTTGCTGTAATCAGGAATACCAAATACACTTGACTTTACCCACGCCGTTGTGGCAATGTTTGTTGAACTGTCCGTTGGTGAGGTGGGTGTTGGAGCAGTCGCTGTTTTAGTTCCGTCAAGTTTATTTGTTACAGTTAGAGCAGCCGAAGTAGTATCACTAGCGATGTTCCTATGTGCGAACATGCTGACTTCAACGTCACCATTCGCTTTAACTTGGCAGTGAACTCTCCCCATACAATCAGCACTGCTTGTTGAATTGGTATTTGGATTAAAAACCAACGTAGATGTTCTGGTGTTAGACGGATTTGTTCCTTTTGTGACGCTTGTGTCCTGTAAAATTAAGTAAGGGCTACTTTTTGCATTTATAACTTGTCCAGAAAATGTCTTATTTCCAGACACGGACTCGTTGCCGGTCAAGTGCATAACATTATTACCAACTGTATTTACCCAAGCAGTAGTGGCAACCTTTGTTGAACTATCACTTGCTGACGGAGAAGTAGCAGTTGCCAATGCACCTAAACTGACAGAACCAGAGAATGTATTGCTTCCTGACCAAGTGTTTGTTCCACTTGATGTTATTGTTCCTGAAAATGTTTTATTTCCAGTTATTGTTTCAGTTCCTGCTTTGTGGACAGCCGTTCCGTCTTTAGTGTTTAATGTGGAAAGATTAACGGCATCACTTCCTGTCGTAGGATCAGCAACGTTAATAATCCTAAAATTATTCGCATCAAAGTTTTGTTGCGGTTTTACCTGCATATCCTTTGTTAAGCAAGTTTCAAAAGATTGAGCAATATCGGCCAATAATATATTGTCAAACCTTGAAGCTTCAATCTTAATGTTCGCATTTCTATCCGCTACCGCACTAAAATTACTTGTCCAGTTCCCGTTTCCGTCAAATGGCATTATTGTTCTCCTTTCATGACGTTTGTTTCTAAAATTGATCCCAGAGTCGGCAAATAAGGCCTCATAGCATCATAAGGAGATTTGCCTATTTTTAAGTTCGGATTTAAAAGGTATTTCGCAGCACGTTCAGAAGATTTGGCTGTTCCCCACCTACGAGCAAAGTCAGCTATTCCTCCAATAACAGAACCAGGGCTTTCAACAAATTCACGCAACAAACCAATTCTTCCGTTAATCGGTTCAGGAACGCTTAACTTTCTTTCAGCGTTTCCTAAAATCTTTTCAACGTTCTTATATGATTTGTTGATATTGTCAATCTCATTGAATACGCCTTTTGCATTATCTCCGAGGACTTTTCTTAAAGCACCACGCAAATCACGGGCTTTACCTGCTATATTTCTTGTTTCAGGGTTCATTTTGATTTGTTCAATTAAACCTTGAGCAAATGCAGATTTTTCTTCAGGCGTTTTGAAAGTCAAATCACGAGTCTTAATCTCTATTGGCTTGAACTTTAACCCACGATTGAAAGAGTCTTCCAAAGTCTTTGCTTGTCTGTATTGAGCTTTAATACTCTGAAGACCTGCTTTTTCAATAACATTATCAACCTTGTCTTTTAAGCCCTGTAAAGCAACTGTTTCAGGTGTAGAAACCGTTCCAACACCTGTCGCATTAGGCAAACGAGAAGCTTGAACCATTTTATTGAGTTCTTTGCTCATTTCGTCCAAGTGTCCAAGAGAACCAGCTTTTTCAAGTGTGTTTTTCTTTCCTGCTGTCCATGCTTGATTTAACCATGATTTTTGATTGTCTGTTAAACCTGTTATTCCCAGATCTGAAACATTTACAGAATTATTGGTAGGTGATGTGTTTGAATTTCCTAAATATCCTTTAATATCTTTTCCGTTATATGTTATAGTTTTCCCATTTTCAGGATAAAACACATCTACTTCGTGATATACTCCTTTACCATTTCTAGACCAATCCATCATTGAACGTGTATCTGTTATGATTCCAGTTCCATCTTTTGTTTTTGCTCTTACCGCATTATAAATATCATATGATTTGTTCTCTTTTAACGGTTGGCCTATAACCTTATTTGACTTATTCGTGTCAATGAAATCTCCGTATGCTTTCTTTGCAGATGCCATTGTTCCTTTTACATCAACACCACCACGAACAGCGTCATCAAGCTTGTCCATAGCACGTGCATTTAATGTTTCCAAAGTTTCAGGTGCTTTTGCATATACTTCTTCCGCAATTTTATCGCTTTCACGAACAGCACGGTTTAATGTTCTTGCACCCTCTTTTGTTCCGACAGCGTTTTCAAATCCTCTCGGAGTATTCTTTACTTTTGAAGCAGCAGACCATAACTTACCAAGGCCACGAAGTACCAAATCAGAGCCTGCACCGATAGCACCACCCATTAAAGCACCAATTTTTGCAGAGTCTAATGAGTCATTTTCAAAACCACTATATGCACCACCGGAAACAGCACCTGTGACAGTAGGAGCAAGATATTGAGCCGCTTTCCCTACTTTAGGAATAGCACCTAAACCTTTTGCAACACCTTTGTAAAGTCCACCACCAGTTGCAACGCCACCGAGCAAATCTGCACCGATATTAAGCCCTTTAATTGCGGGATTTAATTCTTCTAATTCCTGACGGCGTTCTTTTACACCAGTTCCAAGTTTATCTCCAACCCAATCAGAAATACCTAAAGTAGCACCGCCAGCAAGTCTTTCAGCACCGCCTAAAACACCTTTCCCAAAACCCAAAGCACCGCTACCGGCAACACCCAATCCTGAAGTGTTAATGCCCAAATCTTTTAACAATTCAGCACCTTGACGTCGTGTTTCTGCTCTTTGTTCAGGTGTGATTTGTTTTGCGACATGTTTAGGACGTTCAATACCAGCCATTTTAAACAAATCTTCAGTTGAGTATGAAGATAAATCTGTTTTAGGTTGGCTATTTCCCAACATTTCCTTAAGTTCTTCCGTAGAGTATCTTGACAAGTCCATTAAAATGCACCTCTCCGTTTTAATTCTGCCATTATTTCTTCTTGGGTAGGTTCTTCCTTACCGATATTCCCATTTAGAACATCATCTCTGAAGTTTTTAATCTTCTGCAAAACAACGCCCTCGTTATCCGTAGGAGAAATTGTATAACGATAAGCATTTGCTTCAACTGCACTATTTAATTCAGAACCAGTTAAACCAGTTGCTTTTAATTTTGCTCTTAAAATCTGGTTCATTTGTGTGTTTGCAGACTCTATGTTTGCATAATTTGAAGCAGAACTACCAAACGGGCTAAAACCATACTTTGTTAATCTTCCACCAACAGGGCCAATTCCAGTTCCACTTTCTAGAGATGTTTCAGCCCTATTAAGTGCAGAAACAACACTCGGTTTCATCTTTTCAAAGTCATCATTTCCACGAGCTACTTCAATGTCCGTCTTTGCCTGTTCCATTTGAGCTGTTTTCTGATAAGGTGTTAATGTTTGAGACGGATTTTGATTTACCTTAAATGCTGTATTTATGGCTTCTTTAGGATCCCAACCTTGGCTTATAAGATATTCAACATTTTTTCTTTCATTGGTAGTATTAAATTCCTTTTGGTTTTGGATCTGCTTTAACCGTTGCTGATTATTCCATGCACTCATTGCCGCTTGAGGATTTACGCCACCCCATTCTTGCCAACCGGTGTCATCTCCTGACAATATCTTTTGAACAGCAGCTCTTTCCATGTCGGAGTCCTCTTTTGCCTTAATGGCGTTTTGCGCACCCATCCAACCTTGACCAAAACTACCAATAGGGCCTTTGTTTGATGCAAGGCCGCTTGCTAATCCTGTCATAAAATTATCAAAAGAAAATGCCATTTTTACCTCCCTTATACTACCGGCGGAATAGGCGGAATTACGCTAGGAACTGCACCAGGAACTGCACTCATTCCGGCAACGTTCCCGACATTTGATACGGCAGATGTTAAACTTTGTGTCGAATCAGGCGTAGGGCTACCAAACAAACCGGAATTTTTAAGAATTTCCCCGATTTTTTGGCCACTCTGAAAACCGCCAACCAAACTATTTACAGGATTTCCACCGTTCCCCTGTTTCGCCATTTCCATTGCTGATAAAATATCTTGCATTCTTAACATCTTAATTTCTCCTATTTTGTTGCCTTTTTATAATTGACCGTTAATGCGCCAAACTTCTTTCCTACCGCTTCGGGGTGCTTTTTCTTAACCTCTTGCGCCAACAAGAATAATTGCGGTGTCGTATCTAATCCCGTCTCTTTCTTGTAGTTCCCAACATACACCTTTAATCCGTTGTTTAATTTACCAACCGACTTTAAGTTTTCTTTCAGGCGTTTGTCAGAAAATAAAGAACCATTTCCAAAGCCACTTATCAAAGCACCACCTAAAGAACCAATCGCTCCAATCATACTTTGATTTCTTTGATTTCGTGCTTGGTCGTTATAAATTGACCCTTGATATGCGCTATCGTATGCGCTATTACTTCCACCCATTCCGGGCAGGCTTAAAATATCACGGCCACCACCTAGCAAATTCGCATTGTTTATCCGCTGATTTTGATTTGAATAATACTGTCCGGCATTTGATAATCCCAAGCCCTCATTTGCCAAATTCCGATATTGATTATTTAATACATTTCCCTCATTGGAAACTTGTTGTCCTTGGTTCGCTAAAATCTGACCGATGTTCCCATAATAAGAACCCTCATTGGCCGTTTGTTTCGCCTGATTACCGAGCATCGTTCCCAATAAGTTTTGACCTTGAAATACCGATTGATTCGCAATGTCGTTTAATGTAGCATTCTGACGGTCTGCCAAATCACCCATTACTTGATTATATTGTTCCGTTCCGGTCTGAATACCACGATTGATTAAATTCGTGTCCATTGTTTTGCGATCACGGTCAAACTGATTATTCAATAACCGTGTCGCTTGGTCATAATATGATTGAGCCGCATTGTCTGCCGTTTCCTGATTGATATTCCCATAAAGTTGAACAGCATTATATCCGGCTGATGGATCATTTAATAAACTGCCAAACGTGTATTGATTACCACTCGGATTATATGAGTCAAGTGTCAAATCCTTTAATTGCTGGTTAATTAAAGAATTACGCAATTCATCATTTGCATTTGAAGAGTATTTTTTGGAATATGTGCCGTCAGCATTTTTTACAAGTTCCAATTTACCCAAAGGAGATTGAACACCGTATTCCTGCGTTAATGCACTTTTATCCTGATTATATTTGCTTCCACTAGATCCGAATAATGTATTTGATACTTTTTTTAAAAAACCCATTGTTATGTCCTTTCTCTACATGAACACAACACAATGAGTTCCACGGATGGCAAATTGCGCTTACTTCATGTTTATATTGTTCTACAATTAAAAATAAAAATCAATATTTTTTTAAAAAATGTCCTATAATGGCGCACTATGTCGCACTTTTTATATGTGACCGTCACAAACTTTTAACATTAACCCAATAGAATTAAATGTTAATTCACGTTTTGTCCGACCATACAAGCCAACACTGATATAAGAGCCAACCCTAGATGTGACAGATGCCCTAGTTGTATAGGCTTCATATTCGTCAGACCAGTAATTAACATCCCAAATAGCAGTGTCCCAATAAGATGAATATCCAAAGTTGTCTTGATTGATTAAAATACGGTTCTTTCCTACTTTAAAGTCCGAATTTATCCGTTTATAAACAACGTTTTCTGCATAAGATGAAAAACGAGGAACCATTCGCATCAGTTGTTTCCGTTCTGGTGTTCCAAACGTATTGTAGGCCTTTTGGATCTGATACGTTATCCAATCGCCATTGTCAGTTGTTCCTACATCAGCCTGAAATATACCATCAGCATTGCAAAAGTATATCTTGTCAAATAATACGCACCAGCTTTGAGCATCCATGCCGACAAACCGACACCAAGCGTTTGTATTTAAATTTAAAACGTGTTGCTCGTGGGAATAACCAGATAATAAAGACGGCGCATTTATAATTAACCACCCTTTTTTGGAATAAAAATGTATTTCCCAGTTTTGACCGAAATTCATATTTCTCACAATCGGGTTAATCAAAGAACTGATTGATGTCCGGTTTGCTCTTAAATCACTTAATACCCTAGATAACGGTAAATATCCGTTTTCTGTGATTATAATAATATCAGCACCGACCATTTCGCAACAATTCTTTCCGATTGGACGGGGAATATTAAACACACCCAGAGTCCGCCAATCACTTTCTGTCGGATTTGTTCCGGTGTAAAGCATAACTTCGCCCTCTGTTGATATAATGACAAAAATGTCATCCATTCCTTGCCCGGCATCCTGTGTCCAGTTTTGAATTGTTAAAATTCTACCGCCTTTTCTGAAAAAACTACCAACGGAAAATTTTGTCAAACTTCCACTTATGGCTTGAGTCCCGCCATAATAAATATCCCAATCACCACCGACAAAATACAATGTGTTCTTAAATGCCATAGGGCTGTCAAGTTTTAACCCTGACACCGTAAATCCTGTATCAGATATCCCATTTGCAGTTGTATAATCTTGAGGAGTATCAACACCATTTGCCATAAATAAGTGTTGAGTTCCTGAACCGTCAACAAACGGACAGTATGTCCAATTATCGGTAGAAAAACCACCCTTTGTTGTCGGACTCGCTGTCCAATTATTAGGATCATATAAATATAAAGTAGAATCCTTTGCCGTGATTATTTTCTCGTTCCCGCTAAACGGAACAGGTATAATCTTTTTAAAAATACCACTTATCAGTTTTACATGGCCACTTCTTACCTTATCCCCATCAGGATCGGGAATAACATTGTCCATTTGAATGGCATATTGCGCACCCATATTGTCCAAAGGGTCAGCAAGATTTAATCCACCAATAGACGATCCTAAATTTATTTTTATTGTCATGGTTCTTTGTTCCAATCAACCGGAGTTGTTTTGTTAATAAACGGATGTTCAAACATATTAAATGATATGTTTCCACCATCCTTGACCATTTTACTTTGAAGTCTGTCTTGAAAGTCTTGTTCACGAAGTGTCATTTCTGGCAATCCTAAATTCTTTGCCCGTAAAGATATTGCCTTTAGAATTAACAATTCATCATCGAGTAAATAAGTGTCATAATCATCTGAAAAACACTCTTTATATGTCACGTTTCCGTCAGAGTCCTCGTATTTAATCGGCTTTTTTGATGTATATGTGAACTTTAATGTCAAACCATCTTCAATCGGATATGTAAAGACAATTTTACCGCCCATAATACGAAACCGAATAGAAGATTGGCTTGTATTATGCGTTGCCTGTTTCCATAACTCTTTATCATTTCCGGCACAAGGAATAAACCGTCTATTCGTCAAATTATAGATATTATATGTTCCCATATCGTCAAAGTCATCAGGCAAATCATAAGTATCTGTATTCCCTGCCGTTATGAATGTGTAGTCTTTTGTTAATGCTGACCAGTTATGCAAATCAGGAATTGCAGCAGCCGCTTGACATAAATATCCAAGCCACTCGGTAGAATTATCCTCATTTGAAAACAATGACCTTAATGTAGGGTCACTGCATCTAATACAGCATTGATTTGCTATTTCTAATATGTTCATTATAATTTACTCCCACAAAAACGGCATTTTTCTGTTCCGAATTTATGCAACCAACCGCATTTCGGACAAGTAATAAATTCTTGCTCCCCTTTTTAATTACTTCTTCCTCTACAGGCTTTTTCTTTACAACCCGTTTCGGTGCTTTTTTTGTTTGTTTCCCAATAAATTTATTCATGTTTTTCTCCTATAAAATAATTAAAAAAAGGGATGGGGGAGATTTGCTCTCCCCCTTTTGTCTTATGAGGACGAACCGCCAGCAACAACCAACACGCCCAAATCCCGACGGGAACGGACAGAGAAGTTGCACATGGAAGTGATCGGCCAAGCGTATTTGTCTTGACCAAACAGCTTTTCACGTTCACCCACTTTGAACATATCGTCACGATGGAAATTGAACACAATCGCTTCCGTATTCAAGAAATACATACGATTGGCAGGGCAATTTTCATCAAAGATGACGTCTGCGCCGTGGAACTTCAATGCTTCAAATCCGGCATCAGCCAATTTCGGATTTGTAAAGCGTTGTTGTGCCGTCAAACCTGATTCAAACAAACCATACAAAGCAGGCGTTGTCACAATCAAGTCAGGAGCGGATTTTCCACGTGTACATTTCCGATACAGTTCAGCCATACCAAGTTGTAAAGCAGAAGCTGTCGGGTTAGCAGCAACGTTCACATACTGGTTTTTCCAGTTGGCATAAGAAGCTGTTGAAATACCACCAACAGCACCTGAACCTGTGGAAGTACCATCATCAGTAATTAACAACGGCAAACCGTCAATGCTGTCAGAGTCAGCTGTATTAAATAAGCCAGCACCGATTGCATTAACCATTGACGATTCAGCGTTGCGTACAACTGTTTCAACCAATTTGTGTTTCCGATAATTGCTATCGGCGTTCATTTTGATTTGAGACCCGTATAAAACAGCGTTCCCATAGCAGAATTTCCAGTTATAAACGGCCATTTGAAGAACATCAACGGCATCCGTTCCAACTGTTTCATTATAAGCAACAAAGCCAACGTTTGTGTTTGTGCCAATCGAAATATCTTCTTCGATTTGCTTACCACCACCACGTGTTTCAATAGAACCCATAGGAACATTGCCTTCACCATAAAGTCCTAATTTACCGAATTTCTTAAAGAAATACAGTAAAGCGTTGTTGTTCGTCACGTTATCATAAACTTTGTCGGACCAAGCGTTAAGGGTTGTAGTCACGACATTCAATAAAGATTCAGCACCCATTTTAATTTTTCCTTTCTTTTCTAGGTGTTATTAAAAACTAGACGGGAATTTTCTCGTCTAATACTTGTAGCCAGTTCTTGTCTGACCTTGCACCATGAGTCGGGATGTGAGTCTTAACACCAACAGCAGATTTCGCTTTTTCCACTTCCTTTGCTTCGGCTAACTTTTTGGCTTCATCATCAATGGCCTGTTTCCGTAATTCCGGTCTTAAATACATTGCCATTTGATAAAGTTCTTCCAAAGACTTATTCGGATATGCACCTTTTAACGCTTCCATATCGGCAACGAATGACTCGTCAGCCAACAAAGGATGCAATGCTTCTCCGTTTTCGTTTTTAGCGTTTGCAAAAGCAATGACTTCCTGCTGATATCTTTGCTCTTGTTGTTTCTGCTCCATCTCTTTCATGATTTGAGCTTTTAGTTCTTCTTGACCGCTGATTTGTTGCTGTTCTTGATAAGCGTTCCGATAACCTTGACCGGATAAAAACTCTTGCAGGTTTTCTGCAGTAATACCGTTATTTATGCAAAAGTTCTTAATAAACTCGGCAGGTTGCCGGCTTGCCATGATGTCCATTTGGTACAATGCTTCCATGTAGTGAGGCAAATTCCCATAACGGGCGAGTATCATTCCACGCATTGACGGATCAATGCTTTTGTCAAAGGCACTATACTCATTGAAAAGTGTTCTATTCTCTTCAAAGGCTTGCTTTTCAGTGTCATAGGCTTTTCGTTCTGCATCTAGGTCTTTAAACTTTTGTTGATACCCTTTTTCATAGTTTTTAATCTTATCAAAGACGGCCTTTTTACCGGCTTGGTCTTGAATACCACTGATGAAGTCTTTTAATCCCTGCTCCCAGTTATCAGGTATTTCAAATTCCTCGGTTTGAGGTTCTGTAGCCTGTGTTTCAGGTTCGGTTTCATTAACTTCGGATGTTCCGACTTGCTCTTCTTGAGTGTCTTCCATTATTTTTTCCTTTACGTTTGACCCGCTTAAAGGTGGTTGGTCTGCACCTAAACACACTTCATTGTGTGAATTGCTTGGCTGTGTTGGTAGGACTCGAACCTACAACCAACCGGTTAACAGCCGATTGCTCTACCATTGAGCTACAACACAAAAACCCAGCCAAAAGGCAGGGCTTTGTTAATTCTTTTTTCTAGACTAAATCTTTCACTTCGCCCGATATGTTTATATCTTCGGAACTTTCGTTATCCAGTTTTTCCTGTTCAAGATAAATCTGGGCTTGCAATTCTGCCTCTTTACGGTCAGCTTCTTGTTGTTTAATCGCAATTTCTGCTTCCTTATATTTCGTTTCGCCCAATACCTTTGCGTGTTCGATGTCTAACCGTTTCAATTCTACTTGCTGATCTAATAAAGCACGTTGCTTTTCGCTTTCAAGTCTTGCATTTTCAAGTTGCATATCAGCCTGAAGTTTTTGTTGTTCTGGTGTCGGTTGAGGAGGCTGTTTCATTTTCTGATCCATTTCACGATATGCACCATCCAAAGCTTCATCCAATTGACGTTGAATAGCAGAGCTTACCTTACAATTCGTCAAGTTCATTCTCATAATCGGAATAAACCCTTTTACAAGTTCAGGGCTATTTAATTGTGCGGCCGATTGAGTCATTGCCAAATATGTTTGTGTGATTTGGCTAATTGCTTCCGATTGAGCTTCATGGTCATCAAAGGCCGTTGCAGTTGTTTCCACATCTACTGTATAATTCCTTAAACGGTCAGAACGTAATATCTTTATCACGTCTTCCCATGTAGGCATATTTACCATATTATTGTATTGATCCAATAAATCCTGCGGAACATCTTGTTGTTGCGCTTGTATTCCCTGTATTTTGGCTTCCATAATTGACTTTTGTTCAAGTGTCGGCAAATATGTGCAGGTCATTTCTGCCAACGTTTCTTCGTCATAGTGTTCTGCTATAATCTCGGCAATGATCCGATAAATACGCTTCCGGTGTTCTTGCACCATGTGTTGACGGTCTTGAAAACGTAAAGAGCCAAACATCCCCTTGATTTGTTGTGCTTTCGCCGTTTCCCTAGGATCAGACAAGCCACGCATTAAATCAGAAATTCCAGTAATATCAAAAATGCTCTGCTTTGCTCTTTCCCTTAAATCCTCTAAATAGGAAATAATGTTTGTTGCCTGTTCAACCGGAACATTCGTAATCATATCGGCAACGCTACCGACAACACCGTTTGATTGAATTGTCAACACATCGCCGTTATCAGCTGCCAAAATCTGATTGGCAACAGATTTATCCTGCGATCCTGAAATAATCACATACTTAACTGCATCACTGATTTGTGCAATTTTCTTTGATGTGCTTTCCACTAAATCAGCCAATTTATGATAAAGCATATATTCAGCCACAGGAATAACAGAATTGTTTTCACGAATAAAGCACAATTCATCACATGGGAAAAAGCACTCCAGTTTATATGGATCGTCTGTTTCCTCTAAAATTTCGTGGTTTCTATGGGTCATTAAGATGTAAATACGCTTTTTGTCGTTTTTATCCCAGATTTCCCAAACTTCACCACGATTTAAAACCGTTTCGTTATCGTCACCGGGTTTGTATTGCAATTCACTTCTGTCACAAGAATAACCAAACCGATCATAAATTTCCTTTTGGCTTAATAAATGCCGTCTGGCTTTCCACCAAATATCTGCCTCGCATTCTGCACTTGAACACAAATATTCATCATATTTCAAACTGGCAACATGGACGTCACGTTTGGCAATGTATTCCATACCGTTTTCGTCTGTTTCAATTGTTGGGTTGTATTCTATCCAAGCAACGCCACGCCCTACAACGTCAGAACTGTGAACATCTTTCTTAATGATTTTATCAACGTTTGACACGTCTGCAACGTATTCAACAGCACCGGATAAAATACGAGCAACTTCAGCATACGTATTGCTCTTTAATTTATCAGCATCCATTTTCTTTAAAAATCTACGCTGAATGTCCGGTTTCGGGTTGTTTATGCAAAGGTTCGAGTCAAGGGTCTGAACATTTGAATAAAATATATTGTAGTTTTTATCCTCGGCCGCATATTCCTTTTCGCAGGTTTCCGCCTTTGTGAAATACTTTTTATGCGCTGATTTTGCAGACTCTATCTGACTTTTCCATTTTTGAAAGATGTCACTCATTTTCTATCCTTATAATTCAATAGGGGTTAATTCAAAGAAAACCAAATCCGGTGTTTCCATTTTATCAACCTTTTCAAGTTCTTGTTCGTTTTGATAAATAGCCAACCGATATTGAGCAGCCAAACAATTAAGTTCTAAAAACTCTTTGCCTGTCGCATTCTTTATTTTCTTTTCGGTTTCATCAAGCTTTCCCTGAATGGTAGCAATATCTTCGTTCAGTTTTTTCTTTACTTCTTCTTTATCAGCACCGAACTCTTTCTTGACCTTTTCCCGAAGCTCATCAATAGAGTCCACCTGAACACAGTTCAAGTTTCCGTTTTGTAATTGAAAATAAAACTTTTTTACCATTTATTTTTCCTTTCTCTTTGTTGTTTTTCTAAAATGTGCTTCATTGTCCACTGTTCGGACGGGTCAATTTCAACCGGTTTTTCTGTATTTTCCAAAGTAATCGGCCAAAAATATTCTGCCGGATAACTGATCGCATCAAAGATATGACCGATAAACTTCAAGTCCTTGTTGCTTTCAATCTTATTCGGTGTAGGCAAGTCTATAACGGAAGTCCCCTCTTTATACATAAGGTTCTTCATATTATAGATTGTCCACTTGCATTTCGGATCTACGTAATAATGTCTTTCCCCATCATCGTTGAATACAAGCTGATTAAACGCTCGCACCCTGTGAACGATTGGCGGATTAAATCCCCTTGTATGCTGGATAATCCTGTTTGCAGGATAGCCATACTTTAATAATGCGTTCTTTACTATCAAATAGTCCGATAGATTAGATTGGGTCTTTCTGTAATTCCCACTCGCATCACCGCAAAGGAATATATCCCCTTTATGGTCAGGGTATCTGTTTATAAATTCCCCAACCGCATCTTCCGTTGTGCAATTCTCTATCACAATTTCATCAATCTGATAAAGGCCCGTATCATCCTTATGACATACACACCACATCATCGGGTCAACGTTAAAGTCCATTGTTAGGATTAACGTTTCATCCGGCAAATAACTGACAGGCGTGATATTCTCATTTGAAAAGTATTTTACAACCGCCCTTGCACTTATATCGTCAGGAATTCCAAGCCATATCCTTTTGTAATCATCCGGCTTGAACTTCTTTAATGCTTCCGCTTCCTCTATAATTTCCTTTGGGCAATAAGGGTTATCAAGATAATTTATGTGACAGATATAACTCCTTGGCTGTTCATTAGCAATAAACCGTAAATGAACAGGGTCGTTTATGGTTTCAGGGTTATAACTTATTATAATGATACTTCCCTCGCCCTTTGAGTTCTTACCACGAATTGATGGTGTCAGCTTTTCAAAAGACTTGTCGCTCACTGTTTGGGCTTCTTCTACCCAGCAGATGCTTATGTTTTCAATTGACTTTAAGCTATCAGCCGTTCCGGTTATATCGCTTAAACCTGCAAAGATAAACTCTGTTCCTGTTATCCTGTTCACAATACTCGTCTTTGTGACAGCGTAATCTTTGTATCCGTGATAGTTTATTCTATCAACCAGCAATTGATACGCTGACGTTTCAATGGACTTCTGTATTTCACGTGTACATAAGATACGTTCACGCCTATCTCTACCCAACAACAAAAGAGTATCTGCTATTCCCCAGCTCTTACCACTGGAACGACCGCCTTTGAATATGTAATATCTGTACTCTCTGTCAACAATGGGTTTAAATTGATGTAAAATTTCTACTTCCATTTAACCAAAGAAACTTCCCCGTTGACGTTTAATTCCGTTTCCTGTTTTGTAGAGAACTCATCTTTCATCTTTCTTTCGGCATACCATTTCGCCATATCACGATCTCCTTTAACGAGACCCTCGTATATGATTTCTCTAGCCAAATAATTCGGTTGAGATTTAAGAATACGTTTTCTGTCTATAAATTCAGGATGTTCTTGCTGATATTTGTAAAGAGTGGACATTGCTATATCAGCCACATTACACGCTTCTTCGTCAGAATGACCCTTTTTAAATTCATCTTCTAATTTTCGGAGTGTATCCTCTGTCATAACAGATCGTCTTCCTGCATTTGATTTTGCCATAATTAACCTCTTAAATTATTTGCGTTTTCCGCCTTTTTTACAACCCATTTTATTCTCCTTTCATCTTTCCATAAGTTTAATTACATCACTCTTGGCTTTTTCAAGCATTCTTTTCATAGCAGGGCTTTTGCAGACTTTTAATGCTTTATCATACCTGCAAAACTGTCTAGCAAGATGAAGCTGACGTTCCTGTTCAGAAATTTCAGCTTCTCTTTTCTCGGCTTCCAGTTTAAGGAAGTTCGGTAGAAAATCTTGTGTATATTTACTCATCTGCTTTGATGATACGAAGTTCTTCGTCATCTCCATTTTGTATGATTACATCAACCTTACGCAAAAAGACAGCAGGTGTTCCATCTTCTTCAATTATTTCTTCAATTTCTTCTTTTTTCTTTGTCATTTTATTTATCCTTTAAAAACAAAAACTATCGTCTTCCCATAACCAAGAGTATTTCTCTAAATATTCTTTTAATTGTTCGTTCATATTTACTCCCTATGAATCTGTCACCCAAATAAATACACCATTTACATTCTTTAACGTCTGTGTGGCCGTTGCGTCATATCCTGTTAGAGTGGATAGATAGTTATTAACCATTTCCACAGTAGCAATTCTGACAGGCTGACGAATTTCAAATTTAGTAATTAAATCATTTTGTGAGAAACAATCCCCTAAATATACAACACCAGAAGTAAAAGGAATATCATTTTGGTCATACCATAAATTCGTATCTTCTCTGTAATACCAAGCATTTTCTGTCACTTGAAAAGAACTATTGTTTAGGAACATCATTCTATTATATGTTCCACCAGATGTCACAATCTGCAAAGAATTGTTGGTAAAACTTGTAGATTTAAGAGAACCATCAGTATTTATTCCAGTAGCAAGTAATACTTTAACACTTGGTAATAGGAATTTAGATTGTCCAATATATCCAACACCATTAAACACTTGGTCTATACTTTCAATACCGCTTCCAGAAGCTGTTGCAATAGCAATAGGGAAGCAATATGAACCAGTCCAAGTTGAACCATAATCTCCAGTTCTTTTTATAACATTATTTGTAGTATCGTACCACCAACCGTAATGATATGTAGTAGATGGTGCAGTAGGTCCAGAGAAAAAAGCGGCTTTATAATACGAAGATATTGCTGAATTCTCGGGATTTACAATGAGCATTAACTTAGACCCAGCAGATGCCGTGCTTGTTGCTGTTTTATCAGCTGTTGTAGTTACTTGAGTTCCATCAGGCAATGTTAAAACAGAACCAGCCTTTAATGTAAATGTGCCATTATTAAGTTCCCATTTAATGTCTTGAGGAATTTCCGTAATACAATTACTTCTCATTGTATCTGTCAAGTTATGCACCATAGCAGTTGTGGCTACGCTTGTATCACTATCAGAATATGATGGAGTGGTAGCTGTTACAGAACTTCCTAAACTCACAGAGCCGGAAAATGTCTTATTTCCACTTATTGTTTGTGCAGTATTTGTTGTTACATAATTAGTTAATTCTGTCCAACTAGCATCCGTTCCGTCTGTTGTTAGGAATTTTCCACTTTGCCCAGTTTGGCTTGGAAGTGTATCACCAGCATCCAAATCAATAGTATCACCACTTGATTGGTTAAGTGTAAAACTTCCCTTTGTGGTTCCACCTTGCGTAATCGTAATTGTTGAATTATTTACAGTTGGAATTGTCAAAGAAACATTACCGTTTCCATCTGGGCTTGTATTATTTACACTTGTAACGGTACCAACATTTGAAGTATATCCATCTGGATTACTATCTGGATATGGAGTAAAGCCCAACGCCGTTGTTACATCGCTTGAGTTAATCCCAGTAATATAACCAGCATTGTTCGTTAAATCAGAAGTATCAGTCGGTACTGTTATGTTTATAGTCTTGTCAGATGTGGCGTTGGCGTTAAATGTATCTACCACCACTCCGTTCTTTTGAATTGTTAATGTTGCGTTTCCAATATCAGATGTCAATGCAAGATATGACGTACCATTCCAAGCTGGTCTTGCACCACTACCACGAAGATTTAAAGGATAAGAAGAGTGATTTATTAAGAAAGTTCCATTTGCAAAACCTAAAACAGTTCTACTTGTACCATAAACCTCTATTCTTGTATCTGTGGACAAATAGATTGCTCTTGCATCTCCTGTACCGATGAAATTAACACGCCCATTAAATGTCTTTGTTGCACCAGCACCAACAGCCTGTTCAGTATCGGTTGTCATATAGTTGCCAGTCGGTTGTTTCCCATTTAATTGTGTTTGGATAGAAGATGTTACACCATCCAAGTAATTCAGCTCGGTTGTTGATGCTGTTACACCATCCAATACATTTAATTCTGATGCTGTGGCTGTTATATCTGAAATCTTGCTAATTGTTAAACTTGGAATATCATTGGCTTCCAAATCAGACCCAGCAGTTACCAAACCATTTGAATCGTATGTTATCTTGCACTTTGTAGCACCAGTTATTGGGGAATTTGGCTGTAATGCTGTTGAACCAGATGTAGCACCTGACCTTATTGTATCAAGATCATCAATGACGTTCTGCTTTGCATCAAGGGCGTTTTTGAGGTCTGTTTGGTTGTTAATGTTTCCACCAATATCTCCCCATTTTGGTTTTGCTGAATTATCAAACCATCCATAATCTCCAGTCTTGTCTGACTTTTTGCCTAAAATCTGTCCTGTTTTGCCACCAATTGGCAATTCATTTCCACCAATTCCACCGTATAGATTGGCATTATCAATGGACTTTACCAAACGTTCTTGCTTCTTTTCTGTGGCCTTTATTTCTTTACGGACATCTTCAATGTCAGACTTGTCGGCCTTTTTGTCCAATGCTTTCTGTGTGGCCTTTGAAACAGGCTTATCCAAGTCAGAAGTGTTTTCAACCTTATCAAGACCGATTGTTTCCTTTGTGATCTTGTGTGGATTTTTTGCCTTTTCATGTGCTTCAATCTTTGCGTTTAATACTTCGCTTGAAACTGCAATGTCATTAGCAATAGATTTGGCTGTGGCCTTTATTCTTTCCCTGTCGGCTTGGATTTCCTTTCCAAACACCTTTGCCATCTCCGTCATGCTTTCGTTTGTCTGTTCAATGGCTTGTGCGTTTTGTGTTTCAAGGTTAGCCAAAGTGGCTTCATGTTCTGTCAACACAGACAAGTGAGCGTTCATCTGCTCTTGGTTGATAGCCAGCTTCTTGTTTAGTAAGTCAATTTTGTCAAAGTCAGACTTGTTTATGATCGCAACACTTTGGGCGTCAAGTTTTGTAGGTTTAGCAGTTTTCTTTTTCTTAATTTCTAAAACATCCAAAGCACCAAATGGAATTTCCCCTGACAAACGGATCGTGTCTTCTGCCGTACGCAAAAAGGGAACATCTACACCGGCATTTGACAACTTGAACCGTTTAGGGAATTGACCCTTTATGATCCGTGTCTTTCCGTCTGAATAAATTTTCATGCTATTCCTATAAAAAAGCCCCGATTTTACTCGGGGTTTGTGTCTTGTTTAACATTAAAATGAAAGGAGTTATAATCAACCTATACCACTGCCGATTATACAAAAACTATACCACATTTTTTTAAAAAATGCGACACCTTAAAACACGACATAGTGCGACATAGTGCGACATTTTCATATTTTTAGGCTTATTTTACCAATAGTTTCGTTGAACATTCTCAACAAATGCCTTGAGCTGTAGTATCTTTGAGTTAATTTGTTATCATATAATTTCTTTGATACAGACTTCCAAGGCATAACACGTCCACTTAAAAAAGACGTACATAAACGCCAATAGACCGTCATAAACTCCAAAGGATATAAATCTCCCATCCAATCTTTGAAAACAGTATCCACCAAATCAATGTGACCCATTGCCTCATTTCTTGCCTTATCCTCAAGAATATCCTCGTTTGATCGTTCCATATCAGGAATAATTAAATGCTGACCTATGCTGTCCTTTGGATATTTAGGAATTTCCCGTCCATCAAGTCTGCGTTTGATGTAAATAGCCTTTGCAATGTCTTTGATTATTTCTTCTTTGTTCATTATACCACCCCATTTAATCTGTTTGTATATCCGACAACGTTCCAACCTGTAATTGCTTCTGACACCATTCTTTCAACTGTAGCCATGCGAATTTCAGGATCAATTTCCTTTTTTATTTCGTCATTTATCCGGCAAAGCGTGTTGTAATATATGTCAAGCTGAACCGTTTTATTCCGTTCTATCCGATGCTCAATTTCAGATTTTGATATTTCCAATGCTTCATCTGGAGAATATCCATCCTCTACCAATCTGTATGCTCGCAGATATTGCTTTCTATTTGAACACTCTTTTGATAACAACCGGCCGTTTTTTAGTACTATTTTCATTTTCCCCTCCTGTTTTTTTATTCTGTTTTTGTTGGATCATACCCATCAACACAAACACCAAAAACCTTGTAAATCGTTTCCTGCGTTGTTTCTCTACTCAATGCCGGAAATTTTGCCAAAAGTTCTTGATACGATCTATTAGCTTGCTTAACAATATCATCTTCTGAACTGTCTTTTTCTTTGTCTGATAACTCGCAAAGCAACAAATCAAGTGATGGGAATGTCATAACTCTACGCTTTCTTGTTATCCAAGCACACGCCTGACGAATTTGATCTACGGTATATCCCTTTAACTCGTTGCACCATTGGTCAATAATTGCCTTTGTGTTTTGTCCCTCTTTCGGATTAACCATCCATTTTGGCTCTCCATAAAAGTCAACAAAGATTTTATAAGCTGTATCAAATTGCTCGTTCATTTGGTCTTCCCCCCTGTTCTACCCACATTTCTTCAATTATGTCGCTAACCGTTTTTGCTCTTTGTTCGCCAGAAGCTTGGCTATTGGCAATTTCAACCGGCTTTCGCTGTTCCCCCTTTTCCCAGTTCCTAACGGTTGCTTTCCAATCTTTCATCGGGTTTCTGCCGACTTTCCAACCGTTAGCCGTGTAATAATCCATCCAACGTTCAGGATCTACTCTGTTCCCTCTTTCATCGCAATACGCTTTAACCTCTTCCAAAGTTGGTTTTTTGAATGTGGGAGCGGTAGCGACCTTTTTCTTTACACTTTCTTTTTCACTATTTCTGTTTCTTATTTCTGTTTCTGTTTCTGTTTCAAGAAAGGATTGACCACTTTGACCAACTTTGACCTCGTTTTGACCAACTTTAACCTCACTATGTTGGTTTTGACCTGTTGGATTATGGTTTCCACCTCTTTTTTCTTCTTTGTCCAAACTTGGCTTTATTGAATTTATCAATGCAGCCATAACAGGATCTTCAGGCTCTACACCATTGAACACATAATCCATAATTGAATCGTAATACTTTAACCTCATTTCATCCGGCAATTTGTTTGCCGTTTCCATGAAGTTTGAAAAAAACATGAATTTTTCTCTCATCTAACTTCTCCCAAATTGGCGAGGGTGTTTGGGAGGCCACCCTCATCGTTTTGTTTAACCTCTCCCAAAAGGTTTTCAAGATAGGCAGAAAGAGCTGTTATGATATTCTCCATCTCCCCCACCCCTCTTTTGTGTAGCTCATGACGATTTGCCGTAATTTCGTTAATATCCTCTTGAGTGGCAATTCGTTTGGCTATGCACAAGGTTTTAAGTCTGTCCAATAGATAGACAGACGGATTACTGTGGACTCCGTGTATATGACAGCCATAACACAGCGTGACACCGTTCCTTAAATCGTATTTGTATTTGCTTGATTGATTGCGAGTAACTATCCAATGATGGGCTTGTAAAGATGATTTAGACCCACAAAGCACACATTCCTTGTCACGGGAACGGACACAAAGCGACCAAAGCGAATCGGCTTTTTTAATTAACTTCTTCAAATTGGTCACTTTTTTTCTCATCCTATGAAATCCTCTAATGAAACTGGTATGTTGTTCTTTTGGCAGTAATCCCAAAGAATAAGGGAAACTTCCTTTGATAAACTGTTCCGTGATTTTTGCATGGCAAATGTGTCATACGTTCCGTTCCATCCTGACTTCTTCAGTATTTCTACAATTTCTTTATTCGTTCCAATTTTTTCTAAAATATCCATTTTTAACCTCGTAATTCTTCTTCTAACATATTGTGAGAGTATTGTCAATAAAAAAATTACGATTTTGTTAGATTTTTTTATTATCTTGATTTTTATAACAAAATGTGATATAAAATTATCATGATTGGCGACAAAATAAAAAAAATTATAGAAGAAAAAGGTCTGACTCAAGAGAAGTTTGGATCTATAATAGGCAAGACAAACGCTTGCGTTAATCAATGGATTAAAGGTAAGCGTGATTTATCAACAGCAGATATTGAGAAAATATGCGATTCGTTTTCTGTTAGCCCAAATTTCTTGTATAATAGAGAAGACTCACTATCTATTCCGTCAGATATTGTTAAGATAGATGTATTGGATGTTTCTGCGTGCTGTGGTAATGGTATTGCAAATATAAGCGAAAATGTAATCGGACATCAGTTTGTTTCAAAGTCTATGTTAAAGGAATATACTTTTACATCTCCGGATAATATAAAGATTATCCGTGCCGTTGGCGACTCTATGATACCGACAATAAATCCGTCAGATATGCTTTGGATAGATATTTCAGTAAAAGAACCAAGTTCAGATGGACTTTATCTGTTGACGGTCGGTCAAGACCTTATGATTAAGCGTATTCAAATAAATCCGTTTAATAATCAGGTTCAGATAAAATCAGACAACCCTGCATACGCACCTATTCTATTGAATAACTATAAGGAAGTTTCATGCATAGGGAAAGTTGTCTATCACATGAAAAGAGTAGGATAATGGAAAAAATAAGTATTTCAGAATTATTTAATGCTTGTATAAAAATCGGATTGATATATTTTATTATATTTTGTGGAATGATAGGAATATCTGTAATATATGGATTATTTACTGAATTATACAAATCAAGAAACAAAATCATAGTTAAAACAAAAAAAATATTATCATTTTCATATATAAAAAACAAAGGATATAGAAGAATATGCTTTTTATTTGGTTTATTTTTTGGGATTATGGCATTTTTAATAAATCATTATCTAATAGATAAATTATTATTTACTACATTGTTTTTCTATCTTCCGTTTTTTATATCATCAATTATAAAATGGATAATTTCAGGATTTAAAGAAAGTAGAAAAATAAACGAATCGCATAAATAACATAACTATTTAATTTATTTATATTTTTTCAATTTAAAGCGAATCGCACTCCGATTCGCTCTTTTTTTGTGCTTTTTTGGAACTTTTTATGTCTTTTTTGGTTCATTTTTTTCTGTTTTTTTATCATTTTTGTGAATTTTTTTAATTTTTATCTCTTTGATTTTGTTAAATTTTCTTTGTTTATGTTAATTTTTTTATTTATTTTTGTTAATTTCTGTTGACATTATTCTAACATTATGTTAAAACTGAATTATCAAAACAAACAGAAAGGAGCATAAAATGAGTAAAACATTAGACCAATTAACATTTGAAGAAATCATCAAGGATAGTTTGAAAGCAAACTTCCAAGACCACGATGATAATTTCGACCACGAAACGGAGTCAAACTATGTGCCTTATGGGAACACTTTGGTTTCGTCTGGGGAGTTCATTACCGAGGAAAGCATGATTAAGTGTGAAGAAGCATTTAAGCAAGACTTTGATGTGGATTACTTTGTTAAGGAATATTTGCTGGAAAACATGGATTTCCGAGCAAAGGTTCAAGAAATGGTTAATAACGGGAAATTCAAATAGAGGGGGGGGATAAAATGACAACATCAGAAAAAATCAAAGAAATCATTGGTGGGATATTTTTTATCATGTTTTTCTTTTCGCTGTTTGGAATGACAGTGTTTATCGAGCCTGTTGAACAAGCAATCATTGAAGCGAGGATGGGTAAATGAGCATTTTAGATGAAATGAGAAAAGATACGGATGACTTTTTCAGAGCGAGTGACAGATTTATCCGCAAGCAAAAGGAAAAGATGCACGAAACCTGCACTTGCGCACATTGTGGAACGATCATTGAGCCTGACGAGCCGATGAAATTTGCTGACGATATGCCGTTTCACAGAGATTGTTTTAGAGCATTTATGAGAGGAGAATAAAAATGGATAATTATTTTAACGAACTTAATAAGGTAGATTGCACCGGAAAGATTGAAAAGAAAAATAGTTTATCTTATTTATCTTGGGCTTATGCTTGGGCAGAAATAAAGAAAAAGTGGCCGGATGCCAATTATACCGTTTATGAAAACAAAGACGGTTGGAATTACTTTACAGACGGCCGAACAGGTTGGGTAAAGACGGGGGTCACGGTTGCAGGCATTGAACACATCGAATATTTGCCAATTATGGACTTCAGGAACAAATCTATTCCGGTAGAAAATATAACTTCATTTGATGTGAACAAGAGCATCCAGCGGTCATTAACAAAGGCCTGCGCTCGTCACGGATTAGGTCTTTACATCTACGCAGGGGAAGATTTGCCGGAAGAATCAAAAGAGCCAGAAAAGACACCTGCACAAAAAGCAGCCGAAACACGTCAGAAAAACAATGAAAAAAAAGAGGAATACATCAAGCAATATGAAGCGTGGATGGGGTGGTTTGCCAAACATACAGGGGAAATAACAACAAAGTCTGTTTTGGCCGTAGAATTGACGATTTCAGGGCTTGAAATGTTTTCACTTAAAAAGGAAGCGGATGCACTTCGTGGATTGATTGAAAAGGAAAAAAACGACAATGTTCCAAAGTTTGATAAAGTGGAGTTTTTGAACGCCGGTTAATAAAGGAGAATGAAAATGATTGAAACAATTACAGCATTAAAAGAAGTCTCTGATAGCGTAAAAAAATCAAAAAAACGGGACAAAGATAATGAAAAAATAAGAAGTTCGGGAAACTGGGCACAGATTGGAAGTTCGGGAAACTGGGCAAAGATTGAGTCAACAGGGGAAAAATCTGTTATTGCGGCTATTGGTATTTGTTCTATTGTAAAAGCGAAAAAGGGATCTTGGATTACATTAGCAGAATATAAAAAAGAAAATGATAAATATATTATCGATTATGTAAAAGCAGAAAAAGTTGATGGAATTAAAATAAAAGAAGATACTTTTTATTGCCTGTATAATCATGAATTTCATGAAGCAATAAACATTGATGATATTTGGTCTGTTTTGCTTTCAAAAAAGAAAAATTTGTATAAAGTCGTTAATTTTTTCGAAACGAAAGAAACATTTATTATTGAAAAAGACGGCGTTTTTTCTCATGGTTCTACAATCAAAGAAGCAAAAGAGTCTCTAATTTATAAAATTTCAAATAGAGACACTTCTGAATACAATGGTTGGACACTCAATAAGAAGATAACAAAGGCAGAAGCTATAAAAAGTTATCGTGTGATTACTGGTGCGTGTGAAGCAGGAACAAGGTATTTTATGGAACACTTGGAAAAAATTCCAAAAATTATTACACCACAAGTAGTTATTGATTTAACCGTTGGACAGTATGGACACGATAAATATAAGGAGTTTTTCAAAAAATAGAGTTATGGCCGGTTCTTTTGAAATATAAAAAAAATAAGCGTTGTTTTTATAAAACCGGCCACCTTGTTTAAAAGAAGTATCTATGGGGTCACTTGCTTCTTTTATTTGTTTTGATCATGGATAGTGACCCCACCTTAAAATAGGAGATTAAAAATGTTTGAGTGGGTTAAAAGGTTATTTAGAAAAGAACCTGAATTTGATGTGAGTTATTTGGAATTGCTTTATGAAGTCAACATTGGAAGAAAGAAAGACGGTAAATTTGCAAAAGGCCACAAACTGACAGCCAATGCACCGAGAGATAAAAAAGGCAGATTTGTGAGGGCAAAATGAAACTATTAACAGGAATTAAGGTCGGTTATTGGGCAGTATTTAGACCAACAGTATTTGACGAATTTGTAAGACTTTATTCAGCTCGTAAAGCTTACGATAAAAAAGTAAAGGCGCACAGTCGGTGCTTTTTTGAAAAACTAGAGCTAAACACAGCGAGAAAAAGATTTAATGCAGCATTGAGAGGATAAAAATGAACGAAAAGCCAATTATTCAAAGAAAAGATGGAAATATCAACATGTCGGTGTTTTACAACATCGGATCAGATGGGAAAGGATATTACTCTATTACATTACAACGTTCCTATAAGAAAAAGGGATCTGAAGAATGGACACGGGAAACGATCGGTATGTTCCAAGACGATCTGTTAAAGTTAGAGAATATCGCAGGTTGCACATACACCGATATTAAGGCCGATGAATACAAACGGAAACAAGCGGCCAAAGATGCAAACATCCGTTCTAGGGGGAAATATGTATATCGGAAACAAATCATATCAACGACAGGTATTTAAAATGCTATGGGATAACGCCACAGTATTGCTTGATGCCGGTAAGACCGTAGATGTGACGGTTTCCGAACATAAAGAGAAAAGAAGTAATCAGGCCAATGCCTACTATTGGTTGTTTAACACAGAATTGGCGAAGTTTCTTGACGATGCCGGATTATCCTATGGAGAGTATAATCTGCCCTATACAACAGAATTGATCCACGATATTAACAAACGGCTATTCGGTGTATCTACAACAACAAAGATGAAAAAGGATGAGTTCTGCGAGTATATGACGAAGTTAATGTCATTTTGGACAGAGAAAACGGCAGGCCAATTTATTATGAGTGAAAGCCCATACGGGTATTTAGAAAAAACGGGGGTTGTATGACTTGGGAAGAACTAAAAGAAGAAGCTAAAAAGATGGGAGCAGAGTTTGGAATATCAGGACACGGAATAGACCTGATATCTTTGGATGGTTTTTTTTATCTTGCAAATGGAGAAATTATTTCAACCAATGTTGATTATTCTTCTATGTTAGATTGTATGATTTATTTTAAGGAAAACAAAGTTGTTAAAAACATTTAGAAGATAAAGGAGTCCAAATGAAACAGATAACGATTTATGAGTTCTTGAAAAGAAATAAAGGTGTGATTAAAAAAGGGTGGGTATGTATGGACCGTGATTGTCTTTGGAAATGGTTCAGCCATAAGCCACACAGACAAGGGGATTATCATTGGAGTGATGAATATTATTGGGAATGCTACCATCCTAATTGTAAAGGTTCTTATCTTAATGCTTTTAACATCGCACCCTTTGACGGGGATTGGAAAGATAGTCTAATCAAAGTTGAACATAAGGAGGAAGAATGATTTATACTGATGAGCTTTTATGTAAAATAATTGATTTACTGGAAGATATAAAAAAGAAACAAGATGAACAACTTGAACAGGGTAAATTCTTTGTTGATAGAGTAAAAAATATGGAGGCGTTTCAAAAGGAAGAAAAGGAACTTCGCAATCTAATGAAAGACCCTAGATATTGGAAAGACCAAGACCCAGAAATGGTTAAAAGGGTTGAGGAAGGTTTTAAACGGTTATATGGATAAGGAGGAATAATGACTTTTAATCAATTAAAGAAAAAAGCATTAAAAATGGGGTTTATATGTAAAGATTTGTATGAGGATGAAATATACTATAAAGGATTAAAATTCACAAGAAGTGGGCTAGTTTTGGTGTGGGTATGGGCTTATTATCATCCTTGGCTTGTAGAGGTACCGCCAGATAAAATGTTTGAAATAATGAAAGCAATACCAGTGAAAGGATGTGGGCAATGACAAAGACACTTACTGAACAGTGGCGTGAGGGTGAATTGTTTGGACTCCATTATGTAAAAATACCAAAAGAAGAAGTAAGCATACATAATGTTTCCTGTATGGATTATCTACTTGATGAATATGGTGTAGAAGTCCTAGAACGTGTTCCGAGTTATGATGAGCATAATGAATTGAAACAAGATAATAGTGATTCTTACGATTGGAAAACAGTTGAACCGATAATTAAACAATGGGCTTATGTGGATAAATACTTTGAAAAGGAAATCAATGAATAACACAGTCCTCTTTGGTTGGCACTTCGCAAGGATAAAAGGTTCTGACCGTCTGACAATAGTCGGTTGCTGGGGTGACCGTATTCAAAAGCAGGTCAAAGAGGATGTGGAAGTATTAGATAAAGTGCCGAGAGTGGTATTAGAGGGTAAATATAGAGTTCTTAATTTAAGGGAGATACAAAATGAAAGAATTTTTTGATGATGTTTTTGATATGGTATGTGAATTTTTATGGGCATTTCCAAGAATGATTGTGTCTCTAATTATAATATATACGATTATATTAGGTCCGTTATTTTTATTAAAGTCTTTGTTTTGTGGAGGTTGACAATGAAAGAATTTAAATGGTCTGATTTAACAGAAGAGGAAACAAAACAAATGGTTGACAAAGCATTAAAACATATTTCAGAAAATAGTGAGCATATAAACACTTGGCAGGAATATCTTGACGAAATGAAACTTATAGCCGAAGAACAGGGCTATGAATTGACAGAAAATGCCGAAAAAATAGCAAAGTTTAGAGCTAGGGCAAATATACCGTTGAGTGTTTGCCCGTGTGCAAAGGATGTTCCTGCACCGTATCGTGGATGTGTCGGGCATATTTGCAAAGATGAAATTGAAACATTTGGCGTTTGTAAATGTAATTGTTTTAGGAGAAAGTAATGGACGTATTATACATTTTAGGACGTGGATCAAAGCACGATAATCTTGAATTAAGGTTATCGATTCGGACACTTGAAGCCAACGGAAAGAACATTGACAGAGTGTTTATCGTTGGAAACAAGCCGGAATGGGTGCAGAACGTTATTCACATTCCTGCAGAAGATACATACCAGAAAATGCAGAACCACGCCCACAAGGTGTTAAAGGCGATTTATGGCGGAATATCAGAGGACTTTCTTTTGATGAATGATGACTTCTTTATGCTGAAACCTTTTGACGTGGAAACATACCCATATTACGTCAGGGGGGAATTAGAGCCATTTGAAGCAGATGATGGAGAGCAAATGCCGACATATCAAAGAGCGCTAAACCAAACACGGGAATATCTGTTAAATCATGGAGTTAAAAAGCCACTTGCCTATAATGTCCATTGCCCGATTAGATACAATGCGAATAAGTTTAAGACATTTGAGAACCTTTTCAATGACGTGAAGTTTGACGACATAGGTTATTCGTGGAGATGCCTTTATGGAAACACATTTGTATATAATCCAAAGGCTGTGTCTGATTGTAAGGACTTTGACGATCAATGGAAAGAGTCTGAAACAGGATGTATTTCAACTTCTGATAACTGTGATAACATACTGAAAAAGATTGAAGAATTATATCCAAACAAATCGAGGTGGGAAAAATGATTGATATATCAAGCAATGATGTTTATTACGTTGGCAAAAACGGGGATTATCCTGTCGTTAAAAAAGATGATTATGGCATAAGACCAGCAGGAAAACCTGATGAATGCTTTTATTGCCACTCCAAAGTTGGAGAAAAGCATAAAAAGGATTGTGTTGTTGTATGTAAAAAAGTCAAGTTAAAAGCAACAATAGAGTTTGTTACAGATGTACCAAACGATTGGGATGATGAAATGATAAACTTTAAGTTTAATTATTCAGCTTGGTGTGTAAATAACCTCATTGATGAATTGTATGAATGGGGGAAAAACACAGAAGACGATTGTTTATGCAAATACACAGAAATAAAACTTGTGGGGGAAAATGACACTATTATTTGAAATTGCTATCGGCTACATAGCCATTGTTTATGGGTTAATTCCGCTGTTATGTCTGATTTACGCTTTATTCATGTTTATCGGCGGAACGATTGCACGGATTTATTACAAAATAGAGGATTATTTAACAAAGGATCACAAATGATTATTGTTTATGTGGCAGATGAAAATTATGTAAATATGGTCAAAAAGAGCATGGTGTCTTATAGGAAGTATAATCCAAAGGCTCACTTCGTTGTTGTATCTGAACGGCCAATTAAAATTGACGGGATGGAAAATATCGTCATTCCTATTAAGACTCACAGGGGAATTACTAGAGTATCAAACGCTACTTTCCTTAAATTATATCTTACAAAATTACCTTATGACAAGATACTCTATGTTGACGGAGATACTTTATGCCAAGCACCGCTTAATGTTCTGTGGAACATGGATTGTGAAAAGATTTGTATATGTGAGTCGCACGATTACGGTAAAAAACAAGCAAAAGAACTAGGACACGAAAAATACGGTTTAGCAGGTGTTATGTTAATGAACCTGGAAGCACTTCGTGAAGACAATTTTACAGAAAAGTGTTTAGAGGCAGAAAAGACTTGTCGTGAATTAAAAACAGGATGGCATCAAGACGAAACTTGCATAAATGTAGCCTATGGAGATCAATTAACGTTTATAGACAAAAAATGGGATTATTGCCATAACAGAGAATATGAATACGGAATATCTGAACGAGATGCCTTTATTCTTCACTTTATCGGAAAAGATAAATCAGATATGGATAACTTTCCGCAATTTGAGTCAATTAAACCCGTTTTAGACTACATAAAAGGGAAAAATGTTGCTATTGTCGGAAACGCACAAAGCATCTTTGGCCATAAATTCGGAAAAGATATAGACAAAGCGGATGTTGTTATCAGGTTTAACAAAGGATTTATATTAAATAAAGAAAGTCAAGGAACAAAAACAGATATTTTGATGCTGGCCTGTGACTTGGATAATGAAAGCGTTGACTCATACAATGCAAAAATAGTCATTAGCAGATCAAACAAATATCAAAACAAACACGATTATATTTTGGACAGCAAAGACAGGGAAGTTTTACGGAACAAGATTTACATAAACACACCGACAACAGGATTTATTGCAACAGATATATGTATGACAGCCAACGCAAAGTCAATCACATTATATGGCTTTGACTTTGAAAAAACACCGACTTTCTATAATCCACAAGGTTATAAAACACCACATCATTATAGAAAAGAAGAAGAACTTATAAGATTTTATGAAAAATCAGGATTATTAACAGTAAAGGAGTAGAAAATGACAGATTATTTGATTACATTAGACGAAATTATGAAAATCCTGCGAGAAAACGAAAAGCTAAAAGCTCGGAAATGGTTATACCGTCATGGGTTAAGCCAGTTTTCAAGAGGTAAATATGTGAGGGAACAAGTTGAACAAGTATTAAGCGAAAGAGGAGAAAAATGCTTACTATCAGAAAACGAGGAAAATTCTACTACATCAGGGGAACGGTGCGTGTGGGTAAAGAAACCTACGATGTTAAAGAACAATCTACGGGATTTGATAAACTCAAAGATGCAAGAGAGTATGCAAGCAAGCTAGAAGCTGACATAAGGGAACACGCACTTAACCCTAATGCAGATAAAACGGCAAAGACTACCTTTGACGAGTGTTTAAAGATATATCTAGATAAAAAACATCTTAAACCGGCAGAAATCCGTAAAATAAACATTTTATATCCCTATTTTGAGGGGGTAAATGTTTCAGACATAAAAAGAGCTTGGAATAAGTTTTACTCTCTAAAAAACGGTCTTTCCGCTTCTACACTTAACAGATATGCTACGGTTATAAATAGTATTCTAAACTTTGCAAAGAATGACATAAACATAACACCTGAACGAATAAAAAAGGAAAAAGTAAAGGATCAGGTTATATTTATGCTTGCAGATAAAGTCAGGCCATTGCTTCTTAAATGCTATTCAGATCATGCTAGGCCTATATTTATTCTATTTGCTTATCAGGGATTAAGGGAACAAGAAAACCTGCAATTACAATGGGAAGATGTGGACTTTAAACGAGCCGTCTTATTTATCCGAAAATCAAAGAATGGAGAACCACGCCAAATACCCATGCACAAAAAGACATGGTGGACACTTGCCCGTCAATGGATTAAACAAAGAAAACCAACGTCAGGGAATGTTTGGCTAAATAATAAGCGGAAACCATATACAGATACACGAAAAACAGGATGTGGCGGTAGTCCTATCAGAAAAGCACATATCCTAGCCCTAAAGCGGTTAAAACGTGATTTTAATATATCTGTAAATATGAGGGTTCACGACTGGCGTCATGACTTCGCCAGCAGAATGGTCATGGCAGGAGTTGATCTGATTACTCTCCAAAGGATAGGCGGTTGGAAATCTCTTGATATGGTTAAACGCTATGCCACACTTTCAAAGAAACACGAGTCGGAATCTATAAATAAGATATAGAACAAAACAAGAACATTTTGCCCAGATTTTGCCCAAGTCTTGATTGAATTTGGGCTTTTTTTATGGCTTTTTTATGGTTTTTTGTGGTGTTTAATTGATATGTGGATAAAATAAAAAACATTGTAAAATCAATGCTTTAATATGGTGGGTGCGACAGGGATTGAACCTGTGACCCCTACCGTGTGAAAGCACAGGGCATCTATTTATAACCCTATGAATGATTTGATTATTTATTTTTGGAAAGTGTATTTTGCCCAGATTTTGCCCACCTTTTAATTAGGCGGCTTTTTCCTCTCTGTGACACCGGCAAGCGTTCTCTTCTGTGAACCAAACTCTCTCTTCAAATTCACTCTTTTTGCCTTTATTATAACCTGATACAGGGCGGAAATACCCCATTACACGAGTCCAACATTCAACCGGTTGTCTTTGATTTTCATTTTCTTTCAAGATTTCTTCGTCTGTCATTTGTATTTCTCCTTATATTCTAAAAGACATTTGGCCATATCGCCGTTTGTTTTGATCGTATCTATACAAGTTATCGGCTCACGATTAACTACTATAACCTTACTTCCGCAGGCTGTCAAGAACATTATTTGGGATGCGAGTATCAGACCAATCAGTATTTTGCTCAAGACTTTTTTCAAGCGTTTTAATTTTTTTAGCAAGGTTTTCAGCATTTGTGTTTCTCCGTTGTATTTCGTTTTCAAGTATTAACTTCTCACTCTTTACCTTTGACAGTTCATCTTTTGTGCTATCGTATAATGAATACAGCACAAAACAAGCCATTAGAAGCGCAATTATACCGATTGACATATATTTTATCATAAATCCCTCAAGAAATAATCCAGTTCCCTTGCACGGCGTTTGGCAAGCCCTTTTAATTGCTTAACACCAAAATCCCACTCTTTGAATATTCCATAAAAGTCTTTTTTACAAATAGCGGTGTAAAGTTTTGACCTTTTAAATGCCGGAACACCAACATTATAAATCAGGCTTTCAATAGCCTGTCTTTGATTTTCTGTCAATCTATAAGGAATTGTCGCAATAACAGGGTTCACATTTTTAATCAACCAATCACGAACTAAAACCTTTGCTGGCTCTTTTTCTATGTAATCACCACATTTTACAGGGCTTCCATCTGCTTTTTTTGTTGAACCATAACCATAAGTCCACGGGTCGCCACCTGTTAGTGGATCAGGGTATGCTTGACCTATATATCCCTCAAATTCTTGAATAATATCGTTCATTTATCCCCCTATACATTTAAAAAGAACAACAAGAACATCACAGCACCGTTTAGGATTTCAGCAAATGCTGTTTCGTGTTTTGTGAATTTTAATGTAAATTCGCAAATCATATATCCAAGCGGTGTTGTAAATCCTGCCAACCAAAACCAATGGTAGTTCATCGTAATACTTGCCATAATGGCAGGCACCAAATATCCGAGTGTTAGTCCTACAAAGTTTCCAGCAAAATTATAATACTTTCCTTTACCAAAGAACAGTTTTAACAACTTACCAACCCAAGGAGAACGTTCCTCATCGGGTTTTGTATCATCAAGATGATAATAATCTCCGTGTGTATGTGAGTTATATCTGACAAACCAACCGATAGCCCAAGCCATACAGAGCCAAGCTTTCCAATCTGTCGGAAATACACCTTTGATTAAATACATCAGCATACACACCAAAACCAAGAAAACCAGTTTATAAAATCTATGTATTTCAATTCCTTTAATTTTTAATGTCCGACCGAGTATTCTCCGAAAGAAACCACCAAGAATAAAAAAGAATAAAGACCAGTATGCCATTTATTACCCCTTTGTAAAGAAAGCCATAATATCAGATATATTTACACCGCAAATTACAGCTGTAATGAAAATAAACCAAAACCAAAAGAACTTGTTGTCCTTTAAGTCTGAAAGAATACGAAGTAAAGGCTTGTTTTGGCTTTGTTGGATTAAAAGGTCAAGTTTTGCACAAATACTTCCAACCTGTCCTTTTAATTCAGAATTATCTTTTTTTAGTTCAGACACATCGTTTTTTATTTCAAGAATTTCTTTTTTCATTTCTTGATAGTCCTCACATTGTGCTTCGGCAAGTTGAATTTGTGCAGCTGACATTCTTCCCTTACCTTTCATTTGCTTTATTGTTTCCAAAACCGCCTTTTGTTTGCACATCTATTACTCCGCAGGATAAGGATAGTTTTCTTCAATATAGGCAGTGACTTCGGCATCCAAAGCAAGATACGCTTGCTCATCTTCGTCTGTCCAAGTTCCATTAGCTTGCTTCCTCATACGGGCTATTGTTTTGTCATCAATATGCTTTTGACGATATT
>JAEIGA010001920.1_pt1 | contig 33094 bp, 15 predicted proteins | sample 9270691 | NCBI WGS metagenome assembly JAEIGA01 (sample SAMN17057246, study PRJNA624740) | gut metagenome | biome: biome; isolation source: fecal sample | host: Bos grunniens | place: China: Xizang | collected 2019 | reverse complement strand
TCGCAGGCGGTACGTTAAAAAATATTGCGTTTACCAACGTAGTTTATAACGGCGCGCAAGGCGGTTTCATCTCGTTTGCAGGGAAAGGTACGTACGAAGATATTTACGTATCGTATGCGTCTGTATCGGGCGTGGTTGCAGGTAACTACGCTGGCACGTTTGACGTGGGTAATTCCGGCTCGACGATGAGAAGAGTATTTATCAGCGCGGAAAACACCATTTGGGATGATAACTCCAAGGCAAACTTTTCGCTCGCGGGCAAAGGTAATTATTACGGTGGTTTATTTGGTATAGATAATCGTTTGACGGGTGCGGATACGACTTCGTTTAGCGGTACGATTGGCAGCGGTTGGGCAGAATTGATTCGTTTCCAATCGAAAGCACAAAAGGGTATGTTTGCAACGTATTATAAAAATTCGGCAAGTAGTTATTCGAAAGCAATCAATACTTGGCTGACGACTTGTGATTCTTGGACGGTTGTTAACGGTATACCGATGATGGGAGGAAAGACCTATACGGTAACGTTTGAAAATGCAGACGGTAGCGTTTTGAGTACGCAGACGGTAGCGCGCGGCGATATGCCCGTTGCACCGCAGTTGCCTACGATGGAGAGCAACGATCCTTTTATAAGCTATACGTTTATTGGTTGGGATAAAGATATTGTTGCGGCAAGTGGAAACGTAACGTATACGGCGGTGTACGTGTTGTTGTCCACGCACAGCCATAACTATTCGGAAAGCTATGAAGATAATGGTGATGGCACACACACGGTATACTGTGATTGCGGCGAATCTGTTACGGAAAACCATACCTATCAATGGGAAGTGCAAGCGGATAAAAACGTACAGATTTGTTCGGTTTGCGGTAACGTAGGGGGGAGTGTTTTAACCCAGCTTTCTACTGCGCAGGATATTAACCTTGCGTTGACGATTTCGGGCGGCGCATTGGCGACGAGAAACAACGCCGTCGCTATCGACGTCTCAAATGCAAGCGCATTGCCACTTACCAGAAATTCAGTAACCTACAAAGGAGAAGAAGTGACGTCCACGGCGACGTTCGGACACGATTTTGGTGAAAAGAACGTAGTTGTAAAAGCAGCTACGTCGGACGGCTACGTACATACGATTAACGTTCCCGTGCTCTTAATCTCGAAAGTAATCACGACGCGCGACGACATTTCTTCGAGAGCGACGGACAGCTTTGATAAGATTGCAAAATTGCTCGGCGAAGAATACAACGAAACGAACGGTGCAAATATCTGGGACGGATATTTCGTTTTAGGTAGCAATATTAACGTAAACGGACGTGGCGCTGGGAAATGGGTAGGCTATCAAGGTCCGTTTATGACCATTGAAAAAGACCAGAGTGGTGCAAGCGGTTGGAAGGGAGTTTTCGACGGTAGAAATTATACGGTTGATTCGCTTACGGTGGCAAAGAACTCGGAAGAGCGAGCGTTTATCAGCGGTTTGCATAAAGACGGTGTCATTAGAAATATTAACTTCACCAACGCGGGCGTAGGTTATTGTAGCTACGTTGTTGCATGGGGGCAGGGTACGGTAGAAAACGTGCACGTTCAGGTGCAAGGCTGGGGCGTTAATAGTGCGACAGCAACGACTTATACAAAAGATTATGACCGTAAATCTACGGCGATTTTCTTTGGACGTGCATATAATACGGCTATTGGAGAACCGCAAAATGGGAACGTGCGTCGCGTTATCAATTGTACCGTTGATATGTCGGCAGAAGAATATCTCCGCGCGAAGAACAACTATTCGCAGGATGCGTTTGAATACGGCGCTATGCTTGGTCTTTCGCCCGACGATACGTATGAAAATACCTACGTAATCGGCGCGGATGGCTGGATGAACATTTTGAATTATTGGCATACCTTTAATGAAACGCAATGCAATGCAACCGCAGGTTCGTACGTAACGGAATACGGTACGTGGGGCGCGTTTGCTAGTGAAAGTGAAATGAACGCAGCAATTGACGCACGAGGCGTTAGTGAATACGTAATCGTATACGACGGTAATTCCCGCAATGCAAGAAAAGCGGCGGCGTATCTTAAAACGCAGTTCTATAATGCGAAAGGTATCCGTATTACGGCATTGAAAGACGCTCCCATTGCGGTGGACGGCGCGAAATATATCGTGCTTGGCAACGAAACGCTGTTTAACCAAGCGGGACTTACCTTGCCTTGGATTGCAAATGAAAACACAGACGTAAACTATTACGCGAAGACGGACGGGAACAACGTATTCCTAATGTCCCGCAACGACGATTATCAACCCGTATTGTACTACTTCTTGGAAGAGGTTCTTGGTTATAATGCGCTGGGCATTGATTTGATCGTGTTTGATAAGGAAATTACGTGGGATGAAAATACTGCGTTTAGCGTTACGGAAAAGAGCGCAACGGCGGTGGACGAAAGATTGGTAGGCGTTACGATGACGGGCAACGAAAGCTATTCGCTGGGCTTTAACGGTGAAGATACGTTCGTGGAAGGCTTTGGTATGACGCATAACACGCTCAAGCTTTTGCCTTACGATATGTACGCGGCGACCTATCCCGAATGGTACAGCTCTGGTACTTGCGCTATCCAGACGGAATACGGTGGCGCAACGACGAATGTTGACGTATCGCAAGAGAGCTATAGACAGCTTTGCTTTACGGCACACGGGGATGCGGTTAAGTACGATAAAATGGTAAAAACGTTGGTAGATAACCTGTTGCCTTATTTAAAGGCAAGCACGAAAACCAACGTTATGATCGGTATTGAAGACAACCATGCAAGCTGTGCGTGCGGAAATTGTGATTCGAGTAACCCGACGAACGATTATATCCAATTCTTGAACGATGTGGATGAAGAATTGCAAACGAGAAATCTTGGCAGAACGATTACGTTGTATTCGATGGCGTATTGGAAATATTTGGAAGCGCCTACGACGGTGGTTTGCAATGAAAACGTGGGCGTGGTCATTTGTTATACGTGGATGGACAACACGACAACGTTGGACGACGCAACCAGCACGGTCAACACGGAATATTTCAATCGCTTGAAGGCTTGGAGCGCAAAAACGGATAACCTTGGCGCATGGTTCTATCAGACGAATTATTTGCAGTATTTCTTCCCGTTAAACAACTATAAAACGTTGATTGACAATTATAATATCGTACATGAATACGGCACGGATATTATCGTGAACACGGGTATTGCTGACGGTGAAAAAGTGCAGTCGCATTTCTCTGCGTTTAAGACGTATATCAATTCCCGCACAATGCGTGATCTGTCCGTTACGTACGAGGAATTGGAAGCGGATTTCTTCGGTTTTACGAAGTCGGGTGATACGATTATTTATAACGATAATGGCTATTACGGCTCTGCGGCGGCAGCGGAAATTATGCACACCTATTATCTTGAATTGGTGACGTACTTGGATACGCTGACTGGCACGGATAAGCACGGTACGTTGCAGGAAGATATTGCTAACGGGCATCACTGGACCTGGGATATCTTGACGGGCTGGGAAAGCGATATAAATACCGCGCTTGCTCTGTACGCAAACGATACGGATAGTGTGTATTACAAGCATATCTTTACAGAATCGCTCTTCCCTAAATATGCAAAGCTTACGTTGTTTGCAGAAAGGATAGACACTTTCAATTATTGGGTAGTAAAAAGCCCGTGGACTCAAACGACCTGGGAAACGGCAAGAGAACAATTCAAGGCGGATTGCAGCGCATTAGAGCTTGAATATTGCGGTGAAGGGCTGCTGATTGAAACGTGGCTTTTATAAGGGGATTATTATAAACAAGGAAACGGTTGGGAAGCAATTCCCAACCTTTCCGACAAAAAAGCGAAAAAATTATAGTTATATATTGTATATATAATGAAGGAGAAATATCATGAAAAAGATGAAAAAAGTAATCGCTTTGGCATTGGCTACGACGTCGGTGTTTTCCGCTTTTGCAATGGCAAGCTGTGGCGGCAGTGGCGGTGGTACTGGCGGTGAAAAAGTAGACGCTAGCCGTACGCAGATTTACGTAAACAATTACAGCGGCGGTTACGGTGTAGAGTGGCTCACCGAAATCAAAAAAGCGTATGAAAAAGCGCAGGAAGGCGTTTGTTGGGAGGAAGGCACTGAAAAGAAAGGCGTGCAGATTATTATCAACAATACGCGTCCTGAATTAGCGGCAGATAGTATTTTGGGAAATAACGACGAAGTGTATTTTACCGAAAACGTACATTATCAAGCGCTTTTCGCTGATAACGTATTTGCAGATATTACCAATGCTATAACGGCTAAAAACCCGTATGATGATGACAAGACGATTGCGTCGAAATTCAAACAGCAACAGGTGGATGCGTTAAATGTCGAAGGTAAATATTACGCAATTCCCCATTACGAAGGTGCGTACGGCTTGATTTATAATAAGGAACTGTTCGATAGCAAGGGATATTATCTTATTCAGAATATTGCGGACGATACAAACGTAGACGAGATCACTCTTTCCGATTATTTTGATGTTAGAAAGACAGGGGAAAATTATACGGCAGGCCCTGACGGTAAGACGGGGGTAATCGACGGTGTGGACTATTCAAAGGACGACGGGTTGCCTGCGACTTATACCGAATTTTTCGCGTTGTGCGAGTGGATTTCTCGCCGCAACGACACCCCGTTGCTCTGGACGGGCAAATATAGAGTATTACACTTGAAGTCTTTGCTCGGTACGCTCCTTGCCGATTACGAAGGATTGGACTCTATGCTTGCGTCAATCAATTTCGATGGTACGCAGGTGGACAGCTTGGGCAAGATTGTGAACGGCAAATTTACGTTGGACGGCGAAAGCGTTGAGATTAACGAATCGAACGGTTATGATATTTCGCGCCGTGCAGGCGTATATTACGCGCTGAAATTTTTGAAAAATGTATTTGGTAATGAAAAATATTACAACGAAAAGGCATTTAGCGATGGTTATTCGCATACGGACGCGCAGACCGATTTCGTATGGGGCGGTTATGACGGAACTCCCAATTATGCGATGCTCGTAGACGGCGAGTGGTGGGAAGAAGAGGCAAGCGATGCGTTTACAGCAATGGTGGATTATTACGACGACACTTTCGCGAAAACAAGCCGTGAATTCGGTTGGATGCCTTTGCCCAACGCAACGTCGGACAAGATTTCGCAAAAGGACGCACTCTGTGATACTCGTTCGGCTTTTGCGTTTGTAAAGGCGAACGTAAATGCGGATAAGATGCCTTTGATTACCGACTTTTTACAGTACGTATATGCTGATGCGAAGTTGGAAGAATTCACAAAAATAACAGGGACGTTGCGTGCGTTAAATTACGAACTCTCGCCTACCGTATTGAGCGAAATGTCTCCGTTCGGGCGTTCGCTGTACGAGGTTAAGAGAAAGGCAGACGTGGTGTATCTCACTTCGACCAGCACGTTGTTTGCGATGAACCAAAAAACGTTTGAACCGTCAAATGCCTTCGTGGCCCAGGGGGATTGGAAGAACCCCGTGGACGTATTGAGTGGAAACGTGTCTGTAGAAGATTATTTTAATAGTGTAGGTAATTATTTTAAATCGTTGACTATCTGGGGTTAAGCATTAAATTTTTTTGGAGGCTGGTGTATGATAAATGCCGCAAAAAATAATAAAAAATCGTTAAGTAAAAGTAAACGGAAGGATTTAATCTGTTATACTTGTTTTATGATTTGGCCCGTTGCGCAGTTTTTGATTTTTTATGTGCTCGTAAATTTTAACTCGATTCGATTGGCATTTCAATCGATTTCGATGGAGAAATCGGGCGGAGAATATTTTTATTCCTACGACTATTTTACACTTGATTCTTTTAAACGGTTGTTCGATAAAAACGAGCTTGTAAGTATTGTATCAAGGGACATGTGGCAGATGATTGGTACGTCGTTAAAAGCGTACTTGCTTTTACTGTGCGTAGGTGTGCCGCTTGGCTTGTTTTTCTCTTATTATATGTACAAGCGCATGACCGGGGCGAAAGTGTTTCGAGTTTTGCTGTTTTTGCCGTCCATTTTATCGTCAGTTGTTGTGGGAAGAATCTTTTTGCAGTTTTTTGATTCGGCTTTGCCATCAATGCTAAAAGATTTTGCGAAGATATTCCCGTCGGGGATGGAAAATTGGTTATTGGAAAAGATACCCAAGGAAGGCTTTTATAGCGCAGACCGTATGGGGATGATTATGTTCTTTAACGTATTCGTTGGGTTTGGGACTTCGGTATTGATGTATTCAAACAAGATGATAGGCATTGATCCGTCTATTTCGGAGGCGGCAAGTTTGGATGGCGCAACGGGGTTGAAAGAATTTTGGTATGTTACGTTGCCGCAGGTGTTCTCAACGTTGCAGGTTTTCCTTGTTACGGGGGTTATCGGGATTTTTAGCAATCAGTTCAATTTGCTTACATTCCTAAATAATTGGGGTGTGGATGATCCTGCGCGAATGAAAACATTGGGGTTCTATTTGTACGTATACGCAAAGGACGCGGCTGCTCAACCGAACATGAAGGAATATACGCCGCCACTCGCAGCACTCGGTCTGCTCTTTACAGCAGTCGCAATTCCGTTGACCTTTGGTGTTAAAGCGTTGCTCGAAAAATTCGGACCGAGCGAAGAGTAAGGAGGTATCGTTATGGCGAAACAGAAAATAAAAGAACGTCGTACACCGTTTACTCCGCTTACAGTCATTATGGGGATTGTTTTAACCGCATATTCTCTGCTCTTGATAATTCTTCTCTTGTGGGGGGTGATTACGGCATTGAAGAACAATCAATTTGATTTCCGTAAAAATCCTTATCAATTTCCCAATGCTTTCTCGTGGGGACAAAAGGGCAAGGACGGTGTTGCTATTTGGGCAAATATTAAAGAGTTGGTGCTTGAAAAACCAATCAACGCCGAAATGATGGACGGCTCGCAACAAGCGGTACAGCTTTGGGAATTGTATTTATATGGATTTTTATATGCAATGGGTTGTGCATTTGCGCAGACGGCGGTAGCGTGCGTAACGGCGTATTTCTGTGCACGATACAAGTATAAATTCTCAAGAATTATGTATGGAACAGTATTGATTGTTATGATTGTTCCTATAGTTGGGAGTTTGCCGTCGGAAATCCAAATGGCGAAAACATTCGGTTTATATAACCAAATGTGGGGCTTGTGGATTATGAAGGCGAACTTCTTGGGAATGTATTTTTTGGTATTCTACGAGCATTTTAAGAGCTTGCCCGATTCCTATACGGAAGCAGCAAAAATCGACGGGGCAGGGAACGTGTCTATTTTACTACGTATCGGTTTGCCCTTAGCGAAGAATCTATTTTTGACGGTGCTACTTATCAACTTTATTACGTATTGGAATGATTATCAAACTCCGCTTGTTTATTTGCGGAGATACCCGACGATCGCATATGCCGTATTCCAATGGACGACGGGGGGCGCAGGCGGATTGGCAAGCGTGCCTGTGCAGATGACGGCGACGGCTTTGTTGATGGTGCCTATTTTGATATTGTTTATCGCTTGTAACCAAAGACTGTTAGGCAATCTTACAATCGGCGGTATTAAAGGTTAAAAAAATTACAGGAGATTTTTATGAAGAAGAAACTTCCTATCTTACTTTCTGTTATAACGGGTGCGACGCTTTGTGCGTCGACAGCGGTGCTTGGAGCGAAAAATCCCGTTGTGGCAGATGCAATTTGGAGCGCAGATGCGGTTGCGGAAGAATACGTATTTGGAGCGTCCTTTTCCGTACCGGATAAATCGGTTACAGTCGGGGACAAGACCGAGGCTGCGACAGCGGTGGTGCAATTTCCCGACGGTAGATCCAGTTATGCGGATATCGTAAAACTCGATCAATACGGTACGTATATTGTCAAATACAGCGCAGTAATCGGTAATAGCGTGTACCACAGCGAAGAAGCTTTTACAGTAAATAGCAAAATTTTCAGTTGTTCATCAGTTTCTTCGGTAACGTATGGGAAGCATGCGCAAGCCAAAGATAAAGAGGGCTTGCTCGTCAGTCTTGCGCAGGGAGATACTCTGACTTTTACGGAATATTTTGACGTGGAAGATTTGACGGCGGACGAAGAGTTTTTAGAAATATTTGCAACCCCTGACAATACGGGCGTGTTTGATTTTAGCCGTTTCGTAGTTACGCTTACCGATTCGCTCGACCCCGATTGCTATATCAAAATCGTAAGCCGTCGACGCGACGTTGTACCAGATAGCGGTAAGACATTCGTTTACGCAGGTGCAAACGGACAGGATATGGTCGGCGTGGAAGGAGCTACGGTACATAGAAATAATCAGCTCGGTACGCTCGTCAATCACTCATTTGACAGAAGATTTTCCGTTACCTATTACGACGGGGTTGAGTGGCAAGAGGCAAAACACGAGGTGGAATATATTGATCAATTGCCTATGCGATTAGCGTTCGATTATCAGACGAAAGAGTTATACGTAGAACACGATACGTTCGACCGTTACGGGGTAAAAAATAACGAGGTAGCACAGTTTGTCACCGATTTTGACAGCTCCACCTATTACGATACGGCGTTTGCGGGCTTCCCCAGCGGTAAGGTGCGTATTTCCATTACGACGGAAGCCAACGCTGCCGCAACGGCAAATTTTTGTATCAGCAAAGTGCTGAATACCGATTTATCCAAGGAAGTATTCTTAGATGACGGCGCTCCCGTGATTACGGTTGATAATCCCTACGACGTTATGCCCGAGGGGAAAGTGAATAGCGGTTATCCCATACCAGCAGCGATGGCATACGATCTGTATTCGGGGGATTGTGACGTATCTGTTTCCGTTTGGTATAATTATCACGGAGAAACGCCCGTGATGGCGGACGTGAAGGACGGAAAATTCCTTCCAAAATACGTTGGCTATTACGCAATCGTGTATAAAGCGGTAGACGCATTCGGTAATGAGGGGGAAGAAATTGTTTGGGTGCACGTCGGTGGCGAATATTCGGCGTTGTCCGTTTCCTACGATGAATCGCAAGCGGTAGACAATGCATACGTTGGTGAAAAAGTAACGGTTGCACCTTATACAGTCTTAGGCGGTAGCGGCGCAACAAACGTGCAGGTGTATGCCGTAAACGGCGATATACGGTTGGAGGCAGATGAGGGCTTTATTCCTGAAAAGGAAGGTGTGTGGACAGTTCGTTACGAGGCGACTGATTTTATTGGGAATAAAGAAGTTGTGGAATACACGGTAAACGTCGTTTGCAATCCTAAGCCCATTTTGGTGGATGAAATCCAAATGCCGAAAATTTTCCTCTCAGGTTATGAATATGCTTTGCCCAAGGTGTATGCAAAACACTACTCGAGCGGTGGCGTTGTGGATAAACTTTGCGACGTGACGGTTATAGATGATAACGGCGAAAAGACGTATAAGGCAGGGGACGTATTCAAACCAACGGTAAAAGCAAACGGTGATTTTGTCACGCTGACCTATTCGTGTGAAGGTGTGGTATATCAAACGGCGGAGATTCCTGCGGTGCAGGCTTACGTCAATTTGGGTACGGACGAAGCACCCGATTATCTGTTGTACGATTTACAAAACTATTTCTACGGCACGGGTCTGTCTTATCAAAAGACGAATACAGGTATGGTAGTTAGTGCCCAGCAGGCAGGGGACGGGGGTTTCTTGTTTGCTAATACGTTGCTTGGCGAAGGGTTTACGATTGATTTGCGTACGATACCTGCCAAAACGGATTTTAGCGAAATTGAATTTGTACTCACGGATGCGGAAAATTACGAAAATGAAATTTCCATTCGATTGATAAACAGGGGTAATTATATCGACTTCGTCGTCGGTGAAAATGTGGTAAAACTGGAAACGAGTTTCGCAAGCGCTAGCGAAGAAACGCTGCTTATCAGCTATTACGGCGGTGTGGCAAGCGTGGGTAAGAATAAACTTGCCGTTACGAAAACTACGTTTGGCGAAAACTTTACGGGCTTTAACGATAAAGCGTATATGCAGGTCAATCTCAAAGGTGCGAAAGAGGGAAGCTCGGTCAAGGTTTATGGGCTGTGCGGACACCGTTTTACAACCGATCCTTTCGATATGGGTACGCCCTATTACGCGGTGAAGGGGCATTACGGCGGCAATCAGGATTATAATTCCTATTATACCCTGCCTGCAGTATGTTTCGGGGACGTTGTCGATCCGAATTTGAGCGTTACAATGTCGGTAAGAAATCCCAACGGTGAAATTGTAAAAGACGTCAACGGATTAGAGCTCAAAAACGTCGATACGAACAAAGAATACACCATCTATTTGGATTCGTACGGAAAATATAACATTAACTATCAAGCGACGGAAAGCAGCGCGTTTGTGCAGGATGGGCAAAGTGGTTCGTTTAATTATGCTTTAACAGTTGCCGATAAGACAGCCCCGACGATTCAGTTGACCAGCGATTACGTAAAAGAAGCAAAGGTTGGGGACGTTTTGGTAATGCCCACATTCACCGTTATCGACGATTTGACGGAAAAGGACGATATTGTTATTTTCAAAATGGTAATCAATCCGAACGGAAGAACAATTAGCTTGACGGATAAAGCAAATGCAATCGAATGTATGTATGCAGGCGTTTACGAGTTCCGTATTATGGCAAAGGATAAAACTGGAAATATAGCAATGCTCAGTATTTACGTCACGGTGAGCGAAGGGGGTGCGGTATGAAATTAAAAAAATGGATCGCAACGGCAATGGCATTGACAATGTGTACCGGCTTTGTCGCTTGTAAAAAAGATAATGGGGTTAAGCTCCCGACTGCAGATATTATCGTGAACGATAAAACAGAGCATAAGGTTGAGAACGCGTTGCATCTCGGCTTTGATTCGATTCATGAGGTGGGTAGAACTTTTGTCCAAAACAGCGCAACGGATTACAAGTTGGTAATAGGAGATACGCAAAACGCCGATATCATCAAAGCGGCAAATTATATCAGCGCAAACGTGACGAACGCTACGGGCGCGTTTATGGCGTGGGAGAACCAACCCGTATGGAGCGTTGACGCAAAATATATCGTCGTGGGCAATGAAACGACGGTTGGCAAACTTATGGACGCCGCAGGCGTTAGCATGACAGAGGAAAATATCGGTACGTCTGGCTATCAAATCAAGACGGTGGGAAACTCCGTATTCGTGATGGCGAAAGGTGGGAACGGTTTTCAGCTCGGCGCACTTTCTTTCTTGCGTGTAGTGCTTGGATACGACATGTTTGAATCGAACCTTGTAATTTATGAAAAGGACGGCGCAACGTTACCCGACATGAACATAGTGGAAAGACCGGACTACGATTACCGCTTGGCGTCAAACGCCTTTATTCAGAACGATGCGGCATCCTTGTACGGTATGGGGTATACGGGCTCGCCTGGTAACGTGTATCTTGCCCCCGATGGTTCGCCGTATCATAATTCTTTTAAGTATCTTCCGCCGGCGACGTATTTAGCAGATAATCCCGATTGGTATAGCGAACACCGTGACGGAAAATACCATCAACAGCAGCTCTGCTATACGGCGCATGGGAATGCTGACGAAAAGGCGAAAATGCAATCAATTATTGCAACGAAGATTTTGACACTTGCTGCAAAATCGGACAAGACGAACGTGACGGTTACACAAGAGGATATTGACTGTATTTGCGAGTGTACGACGTGTACGAACGAGATTGCAAAATACGGTTCCATATCTGCGCTTATTATCCAATTCGTTAACGGTGTAGACGATTTGGTGCAAGCGGAATTGCAAAAGCAGGCAGAGGAAAACGGCACGGAAAAGCGGGAATTGAATATTCTGTTTTTCGCGTATCATAAATCGCTTGTTCCGCCGTCGGTGTCAGTGGAAGATTATCCCGAGCTTAGATGCAACGAAAACGTGGGTGCAATTATCGCGCCGTCGAGAGCGCATTACGCTTATTCGTTCTACGACGATATAAACGAGCAGTATTTGGGATATTTGGAAGGTTGGAAAGGCTTTATGGATAAAGTGTATATTTGGTTTTATCAGACCAACCACGCGGCGGGCTCTTATCAATATCCTCACAACACCTTTGAAACGCTGATTGAAAATTACCGCGCCGCAAAGGCAAATCATGCGATCTTGATGCAGAATCAAGGAAATTGGGAAGGGTCGTCTAACAGTGGCTTTGCGCGCTTTAAGGATTATATCGATTCGAAAGCGCTCATTGATACGAGTGTAAGTTATGCGGAACTGTACGAACGTTTCTTCCGTTATTATTACGGTGAGGGCGGTAAGTATATGAAACAGTTCTATGACGAAATGATTACGCATTTGCGTTGGTTAGAAGTAGAATACCCTGGGGAATTGACGGGGGTTACCGTATTCCAAAGCATGCACCAGGCAAAATATTGGAAAAAGGGCATGATTGAGCAGTGGATGGGTTACGTGGACAAGGCGCAAGAGGCAATTGCACCGTTAAAACTCACCGATCCTAAACTGTACGAAGTATATTACGACCATATCAATTTGGAATCAATTTTCCCGCGTTTGGTAATGTGTACGTTGCTTTCGGGAAATTATGCGGAAGACGAATTGTTGGAAATGCGGATGTCGTTCATGGCAGATTGTAAGCATTTGCGCGTTACGCATTTGGAAGAAAACGGCGAAATGTCGGCTCTCTTTGATAGCTGGGGCTTGTAACGGAGGTAAAGGAGTATGAACGGTATTAAAAGGATAGCGTGGAATATTAGGGTTACCGTCGTTTGTTTGCTCGTGGCGTTAATGGCGTTATGTTTCGTTGGTTGTAAAAAGGATTCGAATAGTAGCGTTGCATCGCCGAGTGAGGATGTCAGCTTTGCGTTGACGCAGACGGTTGCAGAATTGGATATAGACGATACGTTGCAATTGGAAACAAAAATTGTTAACCTTTCGGGAACCATTGTTTGGACGAGTGATAATGAAAGTGTTGTTCGCGTATCTAACGGGTTGGTAACGCCTGTTGGCGAAGGGATTACGACAGTCACGGCGACGTTGCACGGATATACTGCGTCTTGCATGATTCGCGTATATAATTCGCATACTGCGCCTACGTTGACGCTGAACGTTAGCGAAGTAACGCTTGGCAAAGGCGAAACGTTTACAACGCAGGCTATGATTGTATATAAGGGCGAGGATATTTCCGCGGACGCGCAATACGTTTGGGCATTGGCGGAAGACGGAATGGACGGCGTGGCTACGTTGACGGCAGACGGGAAGAATGCAGTCGTGGAAGGTAGCGCGTACGGAACGACGAAATACGTGGTTGCGGCGACGGTAAGAGATATGACGTTGACGGAAAGTTTCTCAGTGACGGTCAGAGATGCAGGCATTGTATTGGATATTCCGCAACTGACGCCTGTAAAGGGTGGCGGTTATGAAACAGACCTTTACACGACGAACGCAGGTGGATATTATAAAAATTTGCCCGTAGAAGTCAACGTGTATGAAAACGGCGCGATTATTGAGAACGCGCAGGTGGAATTTACTAGCGAAAACGCCGCGATTGCGAAGATTGAAAACGGTATGTTGGTCGGTTTGGATGAAGGGCAAACTGTCATCACGGCAAAATATAACGACAGCACGGTAGCGATTACCGTGAACGTCGTAAAACCTACCTTTACCTTGGCGCAAAAAGCGTTGTTTGAAGTAGGCGATTTGCAACCGTACGTGGCGGAAGAAACACTTGCAGGCGAAATCGAAGACGTAACGATAGGCGGTACGTCCGTTTACGGCGGTGCAAGCGAGGGTGGCTTTACGTTGAGCGCGGAAAAATTAAATGCACTTTCGTTGGATAATTACGGCGAAAACAGAGCATTTGTCATTGAAACGGCGGAAGCGTTATACGCATTGACGGCGGATTTGTATTCGTTGGTAATTGAAACGGCGGAAGATTACGCAAGATGGGGTGAAATTTCTCTTGCGGCAGGTTACGAAAAAGATGGTTATCAATATTGGGGCGGTTATTTCGTAATGGGCGCGAACATTTCCGCAGACGGCGGTATTCCCATGAATCAATTTATTGACCGTCATAACACAAAAGTAGGTGGTCCGAACGGTGATAAGGGCGGTTTTGTCGGCGTATTCGACGGGCGTGGCTACAATATCGACGGTTTGTATAAAACGAATACAGGTATCCGTAGCGGCTTTGTCGGCATTATGTCGGCAGGGAGCGTGTTGAAGAACGTATCGTTCACCAACGCGACATTCGACGATACGCAAGGCTGTTTTATTGCCTTTGGCGGTGCAAAAGCGACGGTTGAAAATCTGTATATCGACTATGCAAAGATTTTGAACGCGGATACATCCACCAACTTGCAAGGCGCGACCTTCTTTGGTGGTAATAACGGCGGCGTTGTCCCGACAAATTGCTTTATTGACGCATCGCGTGCGGAAATTAGCGGTGACGGTTATAAATTCAAACTCATCGGAAAGGGCGAATACAAAGGGTTGGGTTGTTTGTATCCTGCGGACGCTACGGCGGTAGAAGGAGTTGAAGGCGGTCAACCTTGGGGTATGCGTTGCGTTACGACGGATATTGCTGTAATGCAGAACGATACCACATACCAAACGTTGCTTAGCAAATACGATACGGCGTTTTGGACGGTATTGAACGGCGTGCCCGTTCCCAAAAAGCTCTATGAAGAGATTTATGCAAAAGACGAACCAATCGGGTTGGCGGAAAACGCACCCGAAGCGGTGGAAGTCGGTGGTAGTTACCGTATTTATCCGAACAGAAATTACGTGATTCTTTCGGCGGACAACGGCGTGAAAGTGGAAGGCAATACGCTCATAATCCCCGAAAATACGACGCTGGGCACGGAAATTACCGTTTGCTTAACGTCGGTATTCAATAGTGACAACGCATACACGTTTACGGTGACGGTGGTAGAGCCCGAACCTGAATATATTGCGCCCGTAATCAACCTGGATATTCAAGTAGTAGACGGCGTGGCAACGCTCAGCGATAAAACGCTTAACTTGACAGTCGGCAAGGCAGGCGAAGAATTGGGCGACTTGACGAGTGTCTTGTTTGGCGAAAAAGAATTAAATGCAAGTAAGTTTGACGTAGCAAACGGCGTGGTGAGCGCACCTTTGTCTGTGTTTGGTTTTGATACGTTTGGCGTGGGGAAGTTGGTGTTCTCGTTTGACAACGGCAAAGAAATAGAATTCCCCGACACAGCGGTAATATCTAAAGTAATTATGACGGTGGAAGATTATGCAAACTGGACGACGATTGCGAAAGCAGCGGGTTATATGGACGGCGGTTATCAATATTGGAGCGGATATTTCCAGCTGGGCGCAAACTTGTCTCAAGAGGGCGGCATCCCGCTTAACGAAGGTATTCACCGTGATTTGGTCGGCAGCGCAAGCGGCGCGGCAGGCGGTTTTGCAGGTACGTTCGATGGTTGCGGTTATACCATCGACGGTTTGACGAAGAACAGCAATCTCAAGAGCGGCTTTGTCGGCGTAATTGCAGGCGGTACTTTGAAAAATATTGCGCTTACCAATGCGGTTTTCAACGGTTCGCAGGGCGGTTTGATTTCCTTTGCCGGTAGAGGTATGTATGAAGATATTTACGTAACGTATGCGTCCGTTTCGGGCGTGGTTGTAGGAAATTATGCAGGTACGTTTGATGTGGGTAATTCCGGCTCGACGATGAAGAGAGTATTTATTAGCGCGGAAAACACCGTTTGGGACGACACTTCTAAGGCGAATTTCGATCTTGTCGGTAAAGGGAATTATGCGGAAGGGCTTTACGGTGTAGATAACCGTTTGAAAGAGGCTCTTACTTGGCCGAATGCGGACAATACGGGTAGTATAAGCATGGTAGATAGTGCGTTCCGCTTTGAAACGGCATCTGCGCCTTTTGAAGCTTTCTATAATAATGCGGCAAGCAGTTATTATACGGCTGTATCCGTATGGCTTATCAAGTGCGATTCTTGGACGGTTGTTAACGGCGTTCCCGTATTCAAAACTAAATAAAAAAGTAACGAAAAACCTTTCTCTAATCAGATATTGGGGAAAGGTAATTTCGCTATAATAAAAACAAAAAATAATAAATTGGAGGGAAAGTTATGAACAAAATCAAAAAAGCGTTATTGTTGGCTTTGTCTTTGGCAATGTCTGCAACGTTGTTTGCGGCTTGTAAAGATAAGGGTAACGGCGGTAACACGGAAACTTCTAACTCGTCCGAAGTTTCTAGCTCCGTAGAAGACGAAACCTCGTCCGATAACGAAACCTCGTCCGATAACGAAGGCTCGTCCGATAACGAAGGCTCGTCCGACAGCAGCTCTGGCGGCGAAATCGAAATGCCCGACAAGACCGCACCTGTATTTGCAGGGCTTGACAAGAGCGTATTCGAAGGCTTGAAAGCGGGTGATACGCTTGCTGTTCCTCAGGTTACGGCAACGGACGACAAGGACGGCGAAGTTAAGGTTAACATAACCTTTGGCAATATGATGTTCCAAAACCCTATACAAATGGGCGAACAGATGAACTTCGAATTTGCAGGTACGTATATTCTGAAATACACCGCACAGGACGCGGCAGGCAACGTAGCGGAAGAAACGATTACGATCACGGTTGCTTGCGACCACGACTACACCGTTGAGAAGAAAGACGAAACGAACCACTGGTTGGAATGCGAGTGCGGCGAAATTAAGAGCGAAAGCGTAACGGCGCACGAATACACCGTTGACAAGAAAGATGAAACGAACCACTGGTTGGAATGCGAATGCGGTGCGATTAAACAAGACAGCGTAACGGCACACGAATACACCGTTGAGAAGAAAGACGAAACGAACCATTGGATGGAATGCGAGTGCGGCGAAATTAAGAGCGAAAGCGTAACGGCGCACGACTACATCGTTGACAAGAAAGACGAAACGAACCACTGGTTGGAATGCGAATGCGGTGCGATTAAACAAGACAGCGTAGAAACGCATACCTTTGATCAATGGAAAGTGGAAGAAGAAACGCACACGCCAAAATGTGATTGCGGTGAAGAACAGACAGCGGAAACACACGCCATTGCAAAGTGGACGGAAGAAGACGGCGTAAAGACGGGCGTTTGTAAATGCGATAAGGCTCTGGCGACCATCAATACGAAAATTTCCACGGTGGCAAATCTCGATTTGGATATTCAGGTGGAAAACGGCGTGGCAAAGCTGAACGAAGGCAAGACGGTTGCGATTGAGCTTTCCTCGATTGGCGATTATTCAGAAATCGTCAGCATCAAGTTTGGCGAGATCGAGCTGGGTGTTGACCCTGCGGCAATTAAAGCGAGTGCGTTTGGGTATGCGTACGGCGAACAGGCTCTTGCCGTTGTCGTAAAGACTGTGGATGGTACGGAGCATACGGTTACCGTGCCCGTATTGTTAATTTCCAAGGTTATCAAGACGGCGGATGATTATGCAAACTTCGGTATTATTTCCAAGGCGTGCGAAAGCGAGGCTTTGATTTGGGGTGGTTATTTCCAACTTGGCAACGATATTACCATCACGAAGATCAACGAATTTATCGACCGCAATAAAGTTTCGCTGGTACGCAACGGGACGGACGGCTTTAAGGGCACGTTCGACGGTTGCGGCTATACCATTGACGGTATGACGAGAGCGAATTCGACAGGTTCTGCGGGCAATGCGTTTATTACGGCAATGCATGCGGACGGGGTCTTGAAAAACATTGCGTTTACTAACGTAACGTTCACAGCGGGCAATGGTTCGTTCCTGTGCGGCGGCGGTAAAGGTAAAATTGAAAACGTATACGTTCAGTATAAAGAAATTTCCAAAGCGAACACCAGCGGTTACGGCGGGACGGTATATTCCGCAAATACGTCTGTAATTAGCTTGTTTGTCGACGCTTCCGCTTGTGTAATGACGGGTGACGGAACGTATTTCCGTTTGATCGGCGCAGTATCGCCTATAGGACAGAGCTATTGCTTGTACCCCGCTAACTACACGGCATCTCAAGCACGTGAAGGCGCATTGGATTCTTCGAAGGTGCAGGCATTTGCAAACGCGGTAGATATGCTCGCCGATACGACGGCGCAGGAAAAAATTGCCGATTGGAACAGTGCATACTGGACGGTTAAAAACGGTACGCCTTTGCCCATTACCCTTTGGGATAACGTATACAGTAAAGCACCCGTTGTATCCGAATATCCCGAAACGGTTGTGCAAAACGACGAATTTACCTTTGTGGTAAATCAACCTATGTACACAGTATCTATTGACGAGAATTCGTCTGCAGCAGGTGTAACGGTAGACGGCAATACGGTCAGTGCAAATATGGCGGCGGCAGGTACGCAGATTATCGTAACGGTATCTAACGTATTCGACGCAACTTTGACAGCGCAATTTACCGTAACGGTAGAAGAATTGGTGGCAGAATACGACCCGTCCAGAATCGATTTGGGGATTCAGGTAGTGGACGGCGAAGCAAAGCTTAGCGATAAGACGTTCAGTATGAAAATTGCAGAAAGCGGTACGGCGCTTGGTAATCTTACGGGAGTAGCTTTTGGGGAAACGGCGCTTGACGTTAGCAAGTTCACTCTTGAAAACGGCGTTTTGACGGCACCTGTATCGGTGTTCGGTTTCAACGTATTTGGCGTAGCGGACCTTGTTGTATCCTTTGATAGCGGTGATCCTATTACCATGAGCGATATTACGGTTGCGTCCAAAGTTATTATGACGGTGGAAGATTATGCAAATTGGACGACGATTGCAAAAGCAGCTGGGTACGTAGATGGCGTTTATCAATATTGGAGCGGATATTTCCAGTTGGGCGCAAACTTGTCGCAAGAGGGCGGTATACCGCTTAACGAAGGTATTCATCGTGATCTTGTCGGCAGTGCAAGCGGCGCGGCAGGCGGTTTTGCTGGCACGTTTGACGGCTGTGGTTATACCATTGACGGGCTGACGAAGAGTAGCAATCTCAAGAGCGGTTTTGTCGGCGTCATTGCGAGCGGTACGCTGAAAAATATTGCGTTTACCAACGTGATTTACAACGGCGCGCAGGGTGGTTTCATCTCGTTTGCAGGCAAAGGTACGTACGAAGATATTTACGTATCCTATGCTTCTGTTTCGGGCGTGGTCGCAGGAAATTATGCGGGTACGTTTGACATTGGTAATTCTGGTTCGACGATGAAGAGAGTATTTATCAGCGCGGAAAACACCGTTTGGGATGACACTTCTAAGGCGAACTTCGATCTTGTCGGTAAAGGGAATTATGCGGAAGGGCTTTACGGCGTGGATAATCGTTTGAGTTCGGCGCTCACTTCGCCGAACGCTAACTATACGGGCAGCATAAGCATGGTGGACAGTGCATTTCGTTTCGAAACGTCCTCTTCGCATTTTGCAACCTTCTATAACAATACGGCGAGCGGCTATTATAAGGCTGTATCCGTGTGGATTACAAAGTGCGATTCGTGGAAGGTGATCAACGGTATGCCCGTGTTTAAATCAATGGTTGAATAAGAAACAAAACGTTTTGGATACGTTCCAAATACAAAGACGGAAAACGCCCCTGCCAAACGGCGGGGCGGGATTTCCGTTAACTTTTAAGAGTGGAAAAAGATATTGATAACGCTGTTAAGGGCGGATATAATAAAAAATACAGAGTGTACGAGAATATGGAAAAATTACTATTAAAGAATTGGCGAATCTCGGGAAGTAAATATACAGACGTAGTAGCAAACGTGCCTGGGGACGTTGTAAACGATTTGTATGTAAACGGATTGATAGACGATCCGCTTTACGGGGATAATCTTCGGCATTTGGACGACGTGTTTGAGAGCGATTGGACGTACACGTGTCACTTTGACGTGTCGGAAACTTTGTATAAACAACAAAGAATTATTTTGACGTTTGAGGGTATTGATACGATTTCGGAAATTACGTTAAACGGAAAACGTCTTGGGAGAACCGAGAATATGTTTTTGCGTTACGATTATGATATAAAAGAGTTTGTAAAAGAAAAAGACAACGAGTTGATCGTCAAAATCTTTTCTGCCGTGCGTTACGGCAAAGAGAACAAGGGAAATTACCGTACGCTGTTTAGCGACGGGAGGTTGATGCTCCGAAAAGCGCAATGTCAATTCGGCTGGGATTGGGCTCCTTATTGTCCAACGATGGGGATTTGGTTGCCCTGTTATATCACGGGCGGACACGAAAATCGTATGCGCGATATTCAGCTTCGTACGACCAACGACGGGGACGTTTCCTTTATCGTTACACTTGATAAAAAGGGTGGAGCTTATTATAGCGATAAAAAATTTGTTTTACAGATCACTTTAGACGGACAGATTGCGAAATACCCCGTTACCCAGCATTGCAGTCTTGTTAATTTCAGAATAGAAAATCCCAGACTTTGGTGGCCCAACGGCTACGGTGAACAGCATTTGTACGATTATAAGGTCGAGCTCTTATATGACGGGGAATTCGTTGAAGAAAAAACGGGAAAACTGGGACTTAAAGAAATAAAAGTTGTGGAAAAAGCGGCGGAAACGGATCGAAATACCTTCATGATTGAGGTCAACGGTACGATTGTTTTCGCCAAGGGGTCTAACTGGGTGCCTGTCAGTGCGACGCTTGGCGCGACAATGGCGGAAACGTATGAAAAATTGCTCACGTATGCAAAGGACGCCCATTATAATATCCTGCGTGTATGGGGGGGCGGCATTTACGAAACGGATTATTTTTACGAGCTGTGTGATGAAAAAGGGATTTTGGTGTGGCAGGACTTTGCCTTTGCGTGTTCAGAAATACCCTTTGAACGAGAATTTGTTCAAAGCGTGGAAAAGGAAGCGGAATATCAGGTAAAACGACTGCGTAATCACGTGTCGTTGGGTTTGCTTTGCGGCTGTAACGAAGTGTTGGAATGGGATTCTAATTTGGATTTGTTGCGTTATACGTTGCGCGGTATTACGGAGCACTTAGCACCGAATATTCCCTATCTTTATAGTAGCCCAACCAGTTGGACGGATAACACGTGGGATTATAAAACTGGTGACGCGCACGATTCTTGTATGCAAAAATGTTTAGATGCGGACGACGTGGCGAATTTTCGCGATTATATTCAATTAAACAAAGCCTCGTTCTTGGCGGAGTGTACGGCTCTCGGTCTGTCGCGATTGCGTAGCTTGCGGCGTTTTACTCCTCGAAAAGCCTTAAAATTGGATAGCGAAATCTTGGAATTTCATTTTGTAGAAAACCCCTATATCGTCCCGAGGGAAACTTTCTTGACAAAGGAAAAGAGATACGCGGAAGGGTTGTTCGGTGATATTTCTAATATGGAAAAATTAGCTCGTAAGAGTATGATTGCGCACGCGGAAATCTTGGCAGCGGAAATTACATACGCTCGCTCGCGCAAAGGCGAATGTAACGGGTTTATGAACTGGATGTACAACGACACTTGGGGGTGCGGTACGTGGGCAGTTGTCGATTATTATTTGGAGCGCAAGCCTGCGTATTATTATCAAAAACGCGCATATGAACCTTGTGCGATTTTCTTTATCCGTGAGGATGGAGAATATTATCTTTGCGTGGTGAACGATACCGACAAAGAACTCAAGGGCACAATGACCTATCTGAACAAGAAAATGGACGGTGGTGGCTTGGACGGTAACGGGTTGAACGTATGCGTTGCGCCACACGGGGTTGAAAGGATAAAGGCAGAGATTTGCGGGGGTACGGAATATACCTCGGCGGGATTAATCACGGAAGATGGGCAATCGCTTAGTACGATTATGTTCCCTAACGGATGGAATTATCCTTGGAAAACAGACGTGCGGACAGAAGTGATCGAAACGGAAGAAAACGGCGAATTTGTGTATCATATAACGCTGTGGGCAAACGAATTTGCAAGATGCTTGTTCGTGGATACGCCCAATAATCAAAACGTTCGCTTTTCTAATAATTACTTCGATATCGAAAAAGGATTTAGAGGCGAGGTTGTATTGCGTTCAAAGGAGAAAATCTCCGTTTCGGATATTACGATAAAAACGTTTGCGGATGAATGGAAGGATTAAGGTGAGGCGATGGAATACAGAAACGATTACGACGTAATTTGTGTTGGCGGCGGTGTGGCGGGTATTGCCGCGGCATTATCCGCGACACGTATGGGGGTAAAAACGCTTTTAATCGAAAATACCTATATGCTGGGCGGTTTGGCAACGGCGGGGTTGGTTACCATTTACTTGCCCCTTTGCGACGGCGAAGGTACGCAGCTTTGCTATGGTCTTTCGGAAGAATTGCTCCGATTGTCTATAAAATACGGGGCGGAAGAAGAATACCCGACGGAGTGGTTTGAAAACGGCAGCAAAGAAGAACGTATCGCGCACCGTTACCGCACGCAATACAATCCGCACGTATTTGCGATTTTGGCGGAAAAACAGCTCATCAAAGAAGGCGTGGATATTCTCTATGGTGGTATGCTTACGGGTGTGGAAATGCAAGGAGATAAAATTGCAAAAATCACCGTTTCCACCCGCACGGCAAATTTGGTTTATACGGCAAAATCGTTTGTGGATTGCACAGGGGATGCAGTCCTTTGCAATTATGCAGGGGAAAAGACGGCACTGAGCGAAATGGGCAATGCGTTGGCGGCTTGGTATTACGAAACAATCGACGGCACATATACCTTGCGCATGCACGGGAGTTGTGATTACGTGTACGCCGAGGGCGGTGCAAAAAACGCATTTGTAGGATTGGATGCAAGGGAGCTGAGTGACGTAACGGTGCGTTCGCACGACAGCCTTTTGCAGGATTTTTTGAAAAAAGGCGACGTATCCAAGGCACACGGCTTGTCCACAATTGCGTCTATACCGCAGGTGCGTATGACTAGGCGACTTTGCGGCGTGGCTGAGATAGAAAAATTGGACGATAAAAAGCGTTTTGAAGACAGTGTTGGGTTATTCGGGAGTTGGTTGGAAAGCGGTTATGCTTTTGAATTGCCGATAGGAACGTTGTACGGCGAACGAGTGAAAAATCTAACGGTGGCAGGGCGTTGCATTTCGGTAAAGGGTAACGATATGTGGGATATTACGCGCGTAATCCCCGTCTGTGCGCAGACGGGTGAAGCGGCGGGGCTTATCGCGGCGATATATGCGGATAACGACGAAATCGACGTAAAAAAGGTGCAAAAGATTTTGGCGGAGCGCGGCGTAAAATTGCACCTTGATGAAGTGTATCCATAAAAAATAAGGTTGTACATTTGGCGATAAAAGAAAAACGTTCGTATATAAACAGGACGAAGAAACGTCGTATAGGAGTATAGAATATGGCAAAAGAGGTAGTGGAAATATATCCAAGGGTGTTTCTTGCAAATAGAACACAAAAATTGCATGCAAAAATGGTGGGCGTTTGCGAAAAGGACTTGGTGGAAATCAAAGTGCAACCCATGGAGCGTTATGCGGTTAAGCATACGAAAAGGTATCGCGTGGACGAAGAAGAACGGTATCCGTATTTTCCAATGCTGACGGAAAGGGATGGGATGTATTCCTACGAATATAAGTTCATGGATGAACAGAAATACGACGTCAAAATCCGCATAAACGGTAAAAATGCGGTGTGTTTCCGCGTGTATGCAATAGACGAAGATTTAGCGAGATTGCGAGTGTTTAAGGGAGATACGCATTTGCACAGCAACCGTTCGGACGGTGAGGGTACTCCCTTTGAGGTCGCTTGTCAATACCGTGCGGCAGGGTACGATTTCATTGCAATTACCGATCATCATCTCTATGAGCCTTCGCTTGAAGGTAAAGCGGCTGTGGAAAAATGGACGGATAATTTCCGTGTATTCCGAGGTGAAGAAGTTCACAACCTTTCGATGGGGTATTTTCATATCATCAATTTGGATGGGGATAGCAGTGTGAACGAAGTGATTGAAAACGATTGCGCATACGTAGAAAAGGAAGTGCGTCGTATTTTGGCGGAAGAAAAGATTCCCGATACGGTAGAGGATAAGACGGATTACGCTTTCCGTGTGTTCGTTGCGCGCGAAATTCAAAAACGGAACGGCTTGGCGATTTTAGCGCACCCGTACTGGGACGTTTACGGCGAATATCATATGCCTGTTGCGACGACGGAGGCGCTCTTAAAGGAAGGGGTGTTTGACGCGTGGGAATTGCTTGCCGGCGACGATAGGGACGGAAACGGAGACAATTTGCAGGTCGCACTTTGGAACGATTTGCTTGCGCAGGGCTATACGTCGTCCGTGCTCGGTGCGTCTGATTCGCACAGCTGTACGCGTGGCGATTCACTCTTTAACCATCAGTTCTCGTTGGTGTTCGCTAAAGATTTCAACGATGTAAAATCGGCAATCAAGGCTGGTGCTTGTGTGGCGGTGCTTTCTTTTAACAATGAGCATTTCTGGGTGTTCGGGACATATCGTTACGTAAAATACTCGCGATTTTTGCTCAAGGAATATTTTCCTGCATACAAAGAATTGACGAAGAAACACGCGGCGGCGATGTTGGCGGAAGATAAAGAGGCTGTTAAACTAGCTGAATATGAAATTGCAGCGTATAATAAAAAATTCTTTTAAGAAGTTTTTTTGGGAGCTAATATGAAGCACGACAGAACGAAAGAAAGTTTTTATCAGTTTGACGATATCAACAATGAAATTATATTTCATCGATATGATATGCCGTCGCCGTGGATGAATTATCTGACCAACGGCGAGTTCTTTACAATGATGTCACAGGCAGGCGGGGGCTTATCATGGTATAAAAGCCCTCAAATATGGCGGATAGGGAAGTATAATTTTTATAATCTGCCTATAGACGGGAACGGTTTGTTTATTTACGTTAAAGATCTTTCTACGGGAAAGGTGTGGAACCCGACTTTTATGCCGTGCGGCGAAAAACCCGATTTTTGGCAATCCGCGCATGGGCTTGGCTATACGCGCTTTTCAGCGGAAAAAGATGGGTTAAAGGTAGAATTAAAATGTTTCGTCGCTAAGGATAACGTTTTAATCTACAACTTAAATTTGCAAGCGAACGAAGATAGAAACGTCCAGGTCTTTGCTTGCCAAGAAATGGGGCTGATGCAATATTTAAGGGAAGTGCAATGGCAATGCTACGTAAAAAACAGTAACAACATTTTATACGACAATAAAAATGATGCACTCGTTTACGAGTATTTTCCCGACGGTCAACCGCGTCCCGACGAAACGCCGTTTGTGTATTTTACTTCGGACAGAAAATCCGTTTCTTATAGCGGTGTCAGACAAGATTTTATAGGCTGTTACAGAGATTTTAAGAATCCCGTTGCCGTTGAAAACGGTCGTTGCCCTAACACTGAATTGAAGGGTGGGGAGGCAATGTTTTCACTCTCCTTCGACTTGGCGTTGCAAGCCGGAAAACGGGAAGAAATCAACGTATATTTAGGGACTTATTCCAGACAAGAAAACCCCGACGAAGTGTTTGCGAAAATCAAGAGCAAAAATTATGCACGGCAAGCTTTTTCTTACTTGCAAGATACGTGGAATAAAAGACTGAGCCGTTTTCACGTGGATATTCCAGATAAAAGCAGCCAACGTATGATGAATGCTTGGAATCCTTTGCAAGCGCTTGTCAACTTTTACGTTTGCCGCGAAATCTCCTTTTACGCGACGGGAACGGTACGCGGCGTAGGAGTCAGGGACGCCTCCCAAGACGTATTGGGAATGATTCTTTACGATATCGAAGCCGCTAAGAGAAAGATAAAACTCATTATGTCGCAGCAATATAAGTGCGGAAAGACCGTGCATTATTTTTATCCCGAAGAGAAAAGTCCTGCCTTGATTAGCGATCGGAGTGATAACCATCTTTGGATGATTTATGCCGTTTATCAGATCGTAATAGAAGAAGGCAACGCAGACTTTTTAAATGAAATTGTCGAGTATTACGACGGCGGACAGGGGAGCGTATGGGAGCATCTTAATAGATCTATTCAATTTACTGTGCAAAATTTAGGCGCGGACGGCTTGCCTCTCATGCTGGGGTCAGATTGGAATGATATGCTTTCCAATGTTTGCAAAGAAGGGAAAGGTGAAAGCGTTTTCGTATCGCAAATGCTTGTTCTTGCATGCAAGCAAATGAAAGAATTGAGCGGTATCTACGGGCAAAGCGATATGGATTATGATAAAATAATCGAGACGCAAGAAAAAATCTTAAATGGTTTTTGTTGGGCTAGAGAATGGTTTATTCGTGCGGTGACCGATGAGGGTGTAAAGCTTGGTAAAAAGGGGGATAAATGCGCTGAAATTTGGATAAATTCGCAAACCTGGGCGGTGATTTCCGAAAGTACAACTAAAGAGAGGGGGCTTTCAGCCATGAAAGCGGTAATGGAAAAGCTTGACAGTGGTTATGGATTGATGAAGTTGTATCCGCCATTGCAAAGGAATTATCCTTCCCGAGAAAATGAGCTTACTTTCGCGCAACCCGGTATCGGGGAAAACGGCGGAGTTTTCTGTCATGCGAACACTTGGGCGATTATCGCACAATGTATGCTGGGAAACAATGAGCAAGCATATCAAATTTACAAGGAGCTTATTCCTGACAGTATCATTGAAAAATTCGGGGTGGATGGATATAATGCCGAGCCGTATATTTATTCGTCGAACATTCGTGCGCCTATGGCGCTTTCGGCGGGGCAAGCGGGCGTTTCTTGGCTTTCGGGGACGGCGGCATGGATGACGATTGCTACGCAACAATATATGTTCGGGTTAAAACCGAAAATGGAAGGCTTGGAGATTTCGCCTTGTATACCGAACGAGTGGAATAGTGCGAAAGTGAAACGGATTTTTCGCGACTGCGAATACGATATTACCATTGATAATTCGGTGGGTATTGGTAACTCCGTAAGAGAAATATACGTAAACGGGAGACGAATAGCAGACAACGTGATAAAACCGCAGGGTGAAAAGTTGCAAATCACGGTCGTGATGGGTTAAAATAATAATACTGCATGTAAAAATGTTTTATTGGAAAGGGATTTTTATACCATTTTAACGGTTTATTATCTCGTTTGTATGATAGAAAAAAACAGGTAAAATATGGAGAGAAAAGTTTTTTCGCAAGCAAAATGGATTTGGATTCACGGTGAAAATAGGTCAGACGAATACGCTGAGTTTATCTTTGAATTCGATGGGGATTTGGACCGTAAATACAGCTTTTTTATTACGGCGGACAGTAATTATAATGTCTATTTAAACGGCGCGCTGATTGGATTTGGACAACCGACGGATTATCCTCATTATAAAATTTACGATAAATTTACGTTCGACAACGTGCAAAAAGGTACGAATTGTGTACGAGTGGTCGTTTGGTATTACGGCGAGGATTCGCAAACGTACATAAAAGATGATGCAGGAGCAATTTTCGAGCTTTGCAAGGACGATGAAACGATTTATGCGAGCTCGGAAAAAACGCTCGGCAGACTTTGTACGGAATACGAAAACTACCGTGCAAAAAATATCACGGTGCAGTTAGGACTTGGCTACAAGTATTTGGCAGATGTTGAAAACAACTTGCCGTATGCGGAATGCGTGGTGAGGGAGAAGGGTAGGAATTTTGTTTTACGTGCCATTGAACAGGTGCAGGTGAAAGACCGCGTGCCTGTGGAAATTATCCGTAGGGAAGATTGTTGGCTCATTGATATGTATGAAGAAACGGTAGGCTTTTTGGATTTAGACATCGAAAGCGATCGTGATACAGTTGTTACCGTTGCCTACGGCGAATATTTAATGGAAGACGGAAACGTATTGCGCCACATCGATGGAGCAACCGATTTTTCTGCGGATATTCGAGTAAAAAAGGGCAGAACGGTCTACACCAACTACTTCCGCCGTTTTGCAGGCAGATATTTACAAGTGTTTACCGACGCCGAATTAAAAATCCGTTATATAGGTTTACGCCCTACGATATATCCTCTGACGGCGAATGAACCGAAATTCAATTCGGAGATTCGTAGCCGCATTTATAAAACAAGCGTAAAGACGTTGCTTTCGTGTATGCACGAGCATTATGAAGATTGTCCTTGGCGCGAACAGGCACTCTATCAAATAGATGGGCGCAACGAAATGCTCTGCACCTATTACGGATTTAACGATTATAAGTTTGCTCGTTCTAATTTGGTATTGATGGCGCAGGGGATGCGATCTGACGGATTGTTTACGATATGTTTCCCTGCGGGGAAAGATTTCCCCATCCCATCGTTTAGTATGATTTACCCCGTAGAGATTTACGAATACATACAGCATAGCGGGGATAAGAGCGTTTTAGATGAAACCTTCCATGCGATGGAAACGGTGATGAATACCTTTATCAAGCGGATTGATAAGGATAAGAATTTGATCGCAGACTTCCCTTATCCGTACTGGAATTTTTACGAATGGTCGGAGGGGAGTAGCAACGAAGACCAAATTTTCCGTACTGCGGATATGTATTATCCTAAAAAGTATTCTCTACTTTTGAACGTGGAGTTTTTGTTTGTTTTGGATTATTATAAAAAGCTTTGTCAGGTGTATGGTAAGTCGTTTGAGTTTGACGATAGTGGGATGAGAAAGGCAATTGTAGATATCTTCTACGTCCCCGAAAAGGGCTTGTTCAAAGCGACGGATGTTGACGAGCCGTACTATACGACGCTGGGCAACAGCTATGCAATCTTGATAGGCCTTGGCGGTAAGGAGCTTGCCGAGAAATTGATAGAGGGAAAGAACTTAGTTCCCGTTACCTTGTCGATGTGCATGTATTTGTATGACGCTCTTTTGAAGTTGGACAAGAATTATAAGGATTTCATTATCGCGGACATTGATAAGAAATACAAGAGAATGCTCGATATGGGTGCGACGACTTTTTGGGAAACGGAAAAGGGATGTGAAGCCCAAGGCTACACGGGCAGTTTGTGTCATGGTTGGGCGGCAATGCCGATTTATTATTACACGCTGTTAAACGGCGAAGATTATTTCAATGGGAAATTATAAGAAAGGAGAAAATTCGTTTTTCTGCAAATGTTGGAGAGAAAGTGGAAGGGGTAACGTACAATAATCTTGACGCAAGCCAAATTTATTTTGTCAATCAAATGGTGGAATATATTATCCACAATGGCATGATGAAAGATTTATCCGTCCTGCAAGAATCTTCTTTTGCGTATAGAGGAAGTATCGTAGAAGGGGAATAGGGTTTAACTTTCGAACAGTTCATTTGGATTTTTCGAGTGTTGAATCCTTTTTGTGCATGAAAATAAAGGCGTACATCGTTTTAAAACATTTGGACACCTAAAACACAAACAATTAAATTTTATCAAACAAGTTAAAGTGGGGGAAGACTTACGAACCGGGTTTCAATGACCAGTAATCCAATTTTGCTTGCTGAGGGGTTTTATATTTTAAAGTGTTGTGGGGACGTACTTCGTTATAGAAATCTATATATTCTCCCAAAGATTTTTCAAGATCTTTAAAGGAGCGATAATTTACTCTATATGCATATGCGAGCGCTTATTTCATTAAGGATTTTATTTAATAAGCGTATATTTGAATCTATTAGGAGAATTTGATATGATAGTAAAACCTTTTAGGGCACTTCGCCCACAAGATAAATACGTGAAGGAATGCGCGGCATTGCCATATGATGTAATGTCTAGTGAAGAGGCACGTGAAGAGGTTGTAGGGAAGCCGTATTCTTTCTTGCATATAGACAAGGCTGAAATTGATTTAGATCCTTCGACGCATTTATATGCCGATGAAGTATATGCAAAAGCGGCAGAGAATTTGCGCACTTTTGAAGACCAAGGTATTTATGTGCAGGAAAAACAAAAAAAGTATTATTTTTACCGTCAAATAATGGATGGTAGAGCGCAAACAGGTATAGTTGGCTGTGCGTCTGTAGATGATTATTTAGAAAATAGAATTAAAAAGCATGAGCTTACTCGTGCAGAAAAAGAGTTGGATAGAATAAAACATGTAGATGCTTGTTCAGCGCAGACAGGGCCTATCTTCCTTGTTTATAAAGAAAGCACAACGTTAGATGCAATTATTGCCCAAGCAATACAGAAAGAACCTTTGTATGACTTTATTTCAGACGATGGTATTCGTCATACTATTTGGGCAAGTGAAACGCAAGATAATGAGATAATAGAAAAGGCTTTTCAAAATTTAGATGTGCTTTATATAGCGGATGGACATCATCGTGCGGCTTCGGCAGTGATTGTTGGGAAAAAGCGTCGAGAGGAAAACTTAAATTATAATGGAACGGAAGATTTTAATTTTTTTCTTTCCGTTGTTTTTCCTGCACATGATTTAAAAATTATGGATTACAATCGTATTTTATACACAATTGGTGATTTATCACAAGAAGCCTTTATCCATGAGATAGAAATGCATCTTGGACGGGTAATTCCTGTTGAGGGTATTTGTAAACCAAAGAAATGTCATACACTTGGTATGTATTTGGGAGGGCAATGGTATGAGATTGAATTTAATGCAGATATTTGTACAAATACGTCCCCCTCAAAACGATTAGATTGCGCTATTTTACAAAACGAGTTCTTAGCACCAGTGTTAGGGATTAAAAACCCGCGAGTCGATAAACGAATTGATTTTGTGGGTGGTATACGCGGGCTTAAATATTTGGAAGAACGGTGCAAAACAGATGCTGTTTGTGCGTTTGCTATGTTTCCGACCAGTATGGATGAATTAATGTCTGTTGCAGATATAGGCGAGATTATGCCACCTAAGTCTACATGGTTTGAACCTAAACTTAGAAGCGGGATTTTTATTCATAAAATATGATGAATGAAAGATAGGAGCGAAATGCCTATTGAATTCGAGCCTTTGGTGTAGGGCGCTTCAATAGGTGTTTTGAATTGCTTCACATGTTCTATAATAAATATGATATTTTCATGTAAGATAGAAGTGGATACATTCGTGTTGCAAAGTTTAAACTGCAATAAGGAGAAAAATATGAAAACTAATTTTTTGGGCGATAGCATCACGGAAGGTGCATTGGCGAATACGATTGAGGGGAGATATACAACTTTGGTCGCAAATCACTTTGGGGCAGAAGAATGTAATTTTGGCGTATCTGGAACTCGTATTGCAAAACAAAGAAAGCGCACGAATAACCCTGATGACGACGTTTTTATGTGTAGAGCTGTAAAAATGCCTACGGATGCGGATTTTACATTTGTGTTCGGTGGGACGAACGATTACGGTCACGGAGATGCGGAATTGGGGACGTTTGAGGATAGAGACGATTACACCTTTTACGGTGCGTTTCATAATCTCGTTGCGTACATGGTGGCTACATTTGGCGAAAAACTCTGTTTTATTCTGCCCATTCCCCGTTTTGATCAAGATAATCCCTACGGCGACGGAAGTAAAGACGAGCCTACTGCGCCCATGTCAGCGTACATAGAAGCGGAAAAAGAAGTGCTTGCCTATTACGGTGTTGAATACCTTGATTTATCGGATAAATTTTACATTCCGAAAACGCAACAAGACGATGGAAACTTGTATGCAGACGGCTTGCATCCAAATGCAAGAGGACATCGCTTTCTGGCGAATTGTTTGATTGAATATTTGAAGAATCGATTAAAGGCAAAGAACGATATTCTTTGATGATTATAGTAAAAAAAAATAGTTGCAAATCAATAAATCTTGTAGTGGTTAATAATCAGTTTTGCCTTTGTATGGGTTGAGCATAATGAGTTAAAGTGAATTGGAGCGTTTGTGGAGCGTGTCTCTGAATCCCTTTAAAATAAATGACTTGAGAGAGGTCGATTTGCTTCGAATCCACCTCTACATATAATTAAAAGGATAAAAATCACAAAAGTAATACAGTAAGGAGAATAAAAATTGCGGTGGGGAAAATGCCGCGCGGAGCTGCTAATTAATAGCAGCGACCATATAGAAAAATTGCGGTAAATTAAACACAAAAGAAATACGATGCAAAGCATCTATCGAGCGACGAAAGTCGCTTGGTAGGTGCTTTTTATTTTGCCCTATCGACAAAAAACGAGTCCCGCGGACTTTTTTCACTCATCCTCCCTAATTTTCGACGGAAATTTTCAAGAGAAAAAATTAAAAAACTTTTTTTGAGTGTTCAGACATTGAACTATCAAAATCTTTATAATCAAAAACACGAAAGGATGCTTGGAAACGAGTAGCCGTATAATAACTGAATATACTACGCACCTTTTACTTTCCTTCTGCAGTCGCAAAAACGGCAAGCCACATGAGCGGACATTTTTCCAGGACTCAGACGGTACGGCGCAATCCGTATCGAAGGCCAAGATGGGCAGAGGGGATAATGATACTTGCGTCTAGTTACAGGTCGAGCGTTGAAGCGGTGAAAGCCGTGAGCCGTCGCAACCAATGAGGGCGCCTGGGCGAGAACCGCGCGGAGGTGAAATTCCTATGAGAGTCAAGGCAGATTCGGAAGAATGCGAACCCAAGTTCGGGGAAGTGAAGTGACAAATACGAACAAAAAAGAAACGATTGAAATACAAGAAAGCGGTCGTTTGTAAAATAAGTGATCGCTTTTGAATTTATGTAGTAATTAAAAAATAAATCCAGGAGGATAAAAAATGAAAAAGAAACTTTTAGTAACAATTTTAGCGATGTCTATGTTGGCTACAGCTGGGGTGACGGCTACGGCATGTTTTGCGGTTAAGGACAAACGTACGAGCGATTTAGCGCAAACAGATGCGTCTATCGAGCAGTGACGGGTGAAACGGGGACGGCGATGGGTGATGGCGTGAGCGCTATGCTTGCGCGAGTGACATTATTGGACTAATGATGATAAAAATGGAAAATTGGGGCATGATATGGTAGATATTCTTTTATCATTGTGGTATATTAAGGATGAGCTACCGAGTTGCTAGCAAAACATAAGGGGGAGTCCCTTGGCATAACGGCGGTTAGAAAGGATGGGAAACCATCTGAAAAAGAGGAAAGGAGAATTGAATTATAAGAGATTAAAAAGTTTTTTAGATATACTGGAAAGTATTCCAAATGATGAGAAACGCGATGAGGCGATTCAATTGCTTCTATTAAGCTCTAATGATG
>JAEIGA010001919.1_pt1 | contig 33094 bp, 57 predicted proteins | sample 9270691 | NCBI WGS metagenome assembly JAEIGA01 (sample SAMN17057246, study PRJNA624740) | gut metagenome | biome: biome; isolation source: fecal sample | host: Bos grunniens | place: China: Xizang | collected 2019 | reverse complement strand
GACTACCCCTGGGCGGCCATTTATCCATCACAGCCGCGCAAAATTATTTTCTTTTATGGATGCGCCGCAAAAATTTTTTTTCTCCGGCACGCCCCCCCTACCCCCGGTCAAATAAATATTCTTACCCTCACCCTGGGTTTATTTATTCAAGGACAAGCTTCTGCTGTGCCTGTCCATAGTACCTCTCTATCAACCTTGCATCCGTTGATGTCTTTCCATTCATGCCTGCCATACATCTGGCAGTACCTATGCAGTAAGCGATCCTCTAATCCATCAACCAGTACGTCATACCATCCAACCTGCTGAGGAAAGCCTGTATGATATTCAATTATTATTTCTTCCACGGAATATCCCTCCCCCTAGCTGTTGACCTAGCAAGCTTCATTCCTTCTTCTGATAGATCGTGAGTATCTCTGTCATGCATCTTGTTATGACATGCTTGACACAAGCTTATAAGATTCCACCGTTCCATCGAATACTCCGGATATATTTCATATGGCAATATGTGATGCACATGACTTGCTGATACATTCTTTCCATATCGCTTGCAGCATCTGCACATATATCCATCACGTCTCATGATGGACAGTCTCATCAACTCCCACTTCTTGCTATGATAGAAATCTTTATTCATATGCTTTCCCCATAAATCCCCATAAAAAATAGCAAGCCGCTGCACCGTTTATCGATGCAACGACCTGCTCGCTCTTGTTGATAGTATCATCTTAGCACACAATTTGTTCCCAAACTATGGTCAACTTTTTATACAACTTTTGAAAAGTAATTCATAGCTCTATGTTTTAGCTTGTATACAGAGCTTATGTTTTCAAAATGATAATCATATGCTATCTCAATCTCGTTCTTGCCATTTATAAAAAAATCAACCAGGAACCTTCTGCACTGACCTTCCTTAAGCTTCATAATCTGATCATATGCTTCCTTGCGTTTAAGAATATATGTCACAGTTTCCTCTTCAATCTCTTTCTCAATCAGCTTTATTTTTTCATAATCCCTAATGATCTTATTCTCAGTCTTGTCCCGCTGCAGCATGTGTTGAACATTATCGCTTTCAATCCTGCTCTTAATGATTCCGATATTGTACTTAACCTCCATCTTCATCTTCTCCAGTGTATCAATCTTTTCTTTCATGTCCCGGATGTCTTGTAAATACTTTTCCACATTCATTTGCCCCTCCTTCCCAAAGCTTTTCCCCTTCGGAATAAAAGGCACTCGTCTTTATTATCTCCCCTTATATCAACTACAGCCCCATGCACATTTTTCAAACATGTGCCTTTTTTCGATAATGCAGCATAATCGCATACAGTACACTCTGAGCTCCCATCTCTGGATCCAATAGTTCCCCGATAAATACATATATTACATAGCCTTTTGTTATACATGTCCACCTCTCCATTCACTTATCCCCATTCATGTCTACGCATATCCAACTGTATTCCCGACGACTTCCCATACGTCATCGTGATTGCCATATCTATAAACTTTCCCCACAAGTGGCTCATCATATATCACAATCTTTACATTCGGATACCTCTCAACTATATCTCTTAAGCTTATCTCCCTATGTGATTCCGGATCCAGATATATAGTGTATACGGATCCTCTTTTGATATTTAATGCGCTGCTAAGATCCTCCATGTATCCTTTTGTCACAATTGTTAATATGCCATCATAAAAAACTTCACATTCCGGTTTAACAACTTTCAAATCTCAACACCTACCTCTTGGCTCTTACCGGTTCAATATCGCACCATGCGATTACATCTAGCTCTTCAAAATCATAGTCATATGAGAACCATCCGCAATCATCACTCCATTCAAGAATTGCAAGAGCATTTGTGAATTTAATATTCTTATATCTGCCATCAATTGTCGCCACTACCCTCGTATCCAGTTCCGGGAGCTTTTCATCTGGTGTATACCACTGAACAATCACCTTCTTCTCTACTACCATCTCATACCTCCTTATGTCCTTTTGTCGCCCACAATGTAGTAATGTATAGTGCGCTCCGATCCTCCCCATATCTCGGCACCACAGCTATTGACACATCAAGGCTATATCCTTTATATCTCAATATCAGCTCATCCAATCCATATTCATCCCATATCTCCCTGGTCATCTTTCTCGGCATCTCAACACAGATTGAATATCTCTTTCCTAGTCCCTTTGCATGTTCCCAGGCATTATAATGTTCATCCCCAAATTGACAATCCAGGAATATCGCCTTCAAATCCGCTGCTAAATCATCTATGACTTGATGATACTTAATTTGCCTCGGGATGAAATCATATATATTCATCTGTTCATCCATCTTTTTCCCCTATATACTCATTAATCTCACACTGATTATTTATCCGGACAAAATTATAAATATTCTTAGCATAGACATTTGTCATAGTTCTCCATCCGCCTTGCCGGTACCAGTACCCTATTCCATTCCGATCAGGAACAGTGTGGTCTCCGACTTTCTTCGGATGACTCATCGGGGCACTTTCATCAATGATTTCTTTGATGGAATAATCTTCATAGAGCTGTTCGCATGGTTCAATCGAAAGATTATATCCGTCAAGATTCCATGGAAGATACAGTTTATCGCCCTTCACAAAGTTATGCTTAAGGTCATTCTCGATATATTGACTATTTTCCCATCCTTTTTCAAGCCACTGACTTATCACAAGTCCTTCTTCATTCGCATCCTCAACGATCAAATTGAATCCTCTTATGTCTGTATACATGTACAATATACGGTACAGCCGCTGCCCCGGTTCTACGTTATAGCCATATCTTTTCTCAGATACGTCTTTCACCAATTCTTTATAGCCATGTATTCCGCCTTTCGCATTATGATAATAAAGGCAAACATATGGATATTCTTTAAGCATCAATCTCCCTCCTCATATCCGACAAACTTCCACAGGTATTCTTTCGTATACTCTTCAGTTTCGCTTCCCCTTAACCAAGGTCTTGTTTTAGGATTAAATATATCCCAACTTTCAACGTATTCTTTTGAATAGCACTCGCTTGCGTTTTTTTCGTAATTTTCATCACGAATATATACAACCATCACTCCGTCTTTTGTTATGTTGAAATATTCAACCTGGCACATTAAATGCCAGAAGAAATCGTTATCATTATCTACATCATTCCCGAGCATCTCGGACAGTGTTCCCCTTGCAATGGGAATGTTTTGGTCATACACATTCGTAAGATATATCGAGAATTTCAGCCAATATTGCGCTCTTGATACTATGTCATATAGTGTCATCGTCTCCCCTACCTTCCATCAATTTATTGCAATTCGGGCATCTTTTTGGCAGCACCTTTTCCTCCGGATCAAAATGCTTGTAACCACAGCTTGTACAATAATGGTAGCTAAACCAACCATCGTCCCATTCTTGCCATCTTGTTTCAATCATCATCACTTCTGTCATCCATTACTCACTTTCTGGACTTCCGGAGCATTCGTATTTATGCTCACACTCCTCTCTAATTAACATATCCATATTTCTCTATTTCTTCATCCCATGCCTTACAAACAGCTTTCAAAGAATCTTGCTTTTCGTTTATCTTTTCGAGAACACCCTTATCTGCATCAGCATCCATCTTGCTTTCTGCCTTAGGATAATACTCAATAATATCTCCGTTTTTCAGCCATATTGTTAACCCTTCTTTTCCATCTGTAAAAAGTTCGTGACATATAGGACTATAATCATCTACGTCTGCAAAAGGGAATGTATCCTCAAATTTATTTAATATTTCATCAATCGTCATTTTTCTTCCTCACTTTCCTGTAGCAGTGCTTCATCTTCAATATCTACCGCAATTCTTACCGCTGCAAGCAAGCATTCTAATTTCTGCTTGTCCTCGTCTGTCAGATACTTTTTGATACAATTAGCACACATTTCATAGCCGTCAAGGTATGCTTTCTGTTCGCCTTTTGTTCGTAGTGTCATTCATTATCCTCCTTGCACAGTTTGATAAAATCATTAATATCCATTTGTTCATATACTGCGTCATCTTTATATAGCCACTCAGGATCATCCTCAAACATTGCATGTTCCATCAGATCCGGCTCTTGCGTAATGTTTTCCTGTGGTTGATAGTGTTTTGGTAATGGCATCCATGCATGTACTTTTGGGCATATTGGTGGACTTTCTGAGTCTATATACCATTTACCCTCTTTGTCTCCTACAGGATGTATCCAACTGCCTAAATAAAAATCATGATCAGCCAATAATGTTATACTGGATCTACAATATCCGGATACCTCAAGAAGCACCTGCAATCCCTCCGGTGGCATCCTGTCATTTATATCTATCCATCCCATATTTTTCTCCTGACGATTTTATATATCATTCCAAAATGCACCTAATCGTTTTTAAGGCGCTTTTATTCGTTCAAGGTATAAATTATCATTTACGCAATAAAACCGCCTAGAAAATCATTCTGTGAAGTTCTACGGCTATTCCACGATTATTAATTCCTATTTGCGAACGTGTAACCCTCAATCATTTTCAATTTTTATCTTTCCGGATAATCTGTTTATCCTCTATACGTTCTCTAAATCGTTTTTAAGGCATTTTTATGTTGTTTAGGTATAAATTATCATTTGCACAATAAAACTGCCTAGAAAATCATTCTGTGAAGTTCTAGGGCTATTCTGCAATTATTCATCCTTCTGAACAAACATGTAACCCTTAATCATCTTGGCCAATTCCGCTGCAGTATCCGCCACTGCTTCAGGAAGCTCATATTCGTCCAGTGTGACATACATCCAGATCGTCACTCGTCCACCTCCCGGGCTTTCTCTTTTTCCTTCCGTTCCCTCTTCTGCTCTCTCCGGTCGTCAATTTCTAAGATGATAACTAACCCTATGATTGTTAAATAAACCCCAAATATGATGCCTGTGATCATTGTAAGAACCATACCTCCGCCTTTCCGGATCCAAAAGTAAATAAATAAGTTTACTTACTTACATCTCTCCATTGACTTTCTTCCTGCACAGCTCCTGGAGCTCTTCCCATTCGCTGTCCTTGGATGTCTGCCTGTAATTCCCAAATGTTCCGAGTCTGTTGGAGTTGTCTGGAGCCTTATCCTTTGCCGCTGCTCTTTCCTTTAACGCATCAAACACCCATTTTCTGATTGCCAAATAGCAGTTCTTGTACTTAGCACCCTTCATTTCGATATACTCATCCAGGAATATCACCGCCTTCTCGGTTTCCTCTTCCCCGAACTCATCTATAAGCCTTTTGTGTTCTTCATCCGTAAGAAGGACATGTTTATATTCGCCATATTTGTGCTTAATGTTTTTGATCTTATGCTCCTTACTCTCCTCTTCCGCCTTGTCTTTTTTTTCATCGTGCTCTTTATATATATTATTAATATTATTATTATTTATATTATTAATATTATTATCATTAGGTTTATATATATTATCTTTCTCTATTATATTATTTATTGGTTGTATATTATGTGTGTATACAGTTGTATCGCTACGGTATGGATACGGTATCGATACGGTATCCATACGGTATCCATACGGTATCGATACGGTATCAGAATCGCTTTCTGATTTATCAATATCTTTAGTGTTTTCTAGGGTTTCAGGCGATTTTTCGATTTCATTTTCATTCTCAGCCTTATCAATCTGATCTTTTTTATCCTCATACGGTATCGATACGGTATCTATAGGGTATTCATACGGTATCGATACGGTATCGGTAGGGTATGGATACGGTATCGATACGGTATCAGATGCCGAATTAAAGATATCAACGAGATAATTTCTAAATTCTAAATCTTTGATATTTTCAATCTGGCATATTAAAGGTTTTTGAAATTTTGGAGATTTTGTCCAATTAAATCTGTTCCAATTAAGGAGTAAAATTTCTTTCGTCTGATTGGAATATCTGATCACGTTATGTGACTTTTCAAATCTGTCTAAGAGCAGCTTAATAACTTCTTTAGTGTAACCGGTCTCATCCGACATCTGTTTGATGCTGACCTCGTAGCATCCACATAAATTTGTATGTGGGTTTGTTAATAAATATAAATAAAAATATCTGTCCTCCGGAGTAAACTCATCAACCACCTTTGAGTCTGTCCAGAAGCTCATCTGTATATTTCTAAAAATTGCCATGTCAATTCTCCTTATCTATCTTTAGTTAAATGGAAGATCCCCTTCGATACCTTCAGGAATCGGAACAAATTCATCACTTTGTGTCTCAGTTCCGGATCCGGATGATGAAGATCCTTTGCTTTCCGCAAATTCACAGCTATTAACGATGATGTCTGTGGTATAAACCTTTACTCCATCTTTATTAGTAAAGTTTCCGGTCTGAATATGACCGGTTATAGCTATCTTTATGCCTTTTTTTAAGTATTTTTCGGCAAACTCACCACGTTTACCAAATGCTATGCAATTAATAAAATCAGCAGTCTGCGTATCATCCGCTGCATTTTTGGCTACCTTTCTATTAACTGCCAGTGAAAATCGTGCAATTGCGATCTGCTCACCATTTTGGCCCTGTGCATATCTGACCACAGGATCTCTGGTAAGCCTCCCCATTAAGACTACAAAATTCATATTTTCCTCCATTTTCTATTTCTGTAATTTCTACCTCTGTGCGAGGATTTTCTGTGTCGTAAAACACCCCTGATCCATCAAAGCTGACTACATATCTCGAATTTGAGCTGTAAATCACTCTATATTTGACCAATATGTCCAGAAGAGTCTCCAGAAGGTCCGTTAAGGCCATCCTGCGTCTATTTGGGCGATAAAACATCGCCTTAATATTGACTTTGGTCATTATCGGATCCTTAAAGTCTTCCAGGTATTTTTCACAGAGCTCTTCATATGCCTTATATTGCTCATTTGGCAGCATTATGAGTTTTCCATTATCGAATACCATTCTGATGTGTTCTCTTTTTGATATAGGCGGCATATTTATCGTAAATTTGATCAAAGATAATTCCTCCCTATAAGCTTCATCCATGCTTCATGGCCATGTATGGCTTCATATGCTTCCTGGACTTCTTTCTTTAGGATCCTGTTAAGCTCATCACCATTCTTTCCGTGAACTCCATATGTTCCTCTATGACATTCCGCACAGAGATAACATGTCAGCCCATTTTCATCAGAAATTTTTCGCATTCCGGATCCGTATATGATATGATGCAATTCTGTGAATCCGGATGCGTGGCAGCTATAGCATTGATTCTTAGATGTATTCAGGATGCTCTCCATGTGGCCACCATCCTTTCAATCTCATCATCCGGTAGAGTCTCTATGCCAAGCTCTTTTGCTTCAAAGACAGTCCCGTTAATCAGTTCGCTCATTTCCTCGGTGTTATAGGTATGGCTGCCCCTGATAACCAGATGAACTCGATACAGCTCGTTGTTATCCATTTTTTTTGTTTTAGATGTAGGCCTTAAATGGATGTATGCAAGCTTAAATGCATCAATAGAGTCTTTAAGGATGATGTGATTGACATCCTGATCTATCTGCCCATACCGGGACAGCATCAGATTCTTCACCTCTACCTCACTTGAGCCGAGACTCTTTGCTATTTTGTCGACCAAAAGGTGAAAATATGCGTTAGCTTCTAAACTTCTTTTTTCTCTGAACCTTTTAACGTCCAGTGTCAGAGAATAGTTTTTGGTCTTGTCGTAGATCTCCGGTGCGTCCTCCACCTCAAACGATATGATCCATTTCTTTTTTGAGAGATCATGTCGAGGCTTGACGTGCCATTTTGCTCTCATTTTTCTATCACCTCTCCCTCTTTTGACCTAAAAAAAAGGTCAACTTAAGATAGCGTCTGCCTTTACCGGTTTTCCCCAATAAAAACGGACGCTAATATGTCTTGTATTTACTTTTATATTTTGCTGAAAATATGGTTGCCTTTATCACTCGTCATACCCCCATATGTATACGATGAATAAACCATATGTAACCCTTTATTGATTTATACCCCTGTACATTGTGCTCTTCTATATTTCTCTAATTCTTCAGTGCTATAATAAATTCGGCTGCTTTTCTTTTCTTCGCCACCCATCTTCCAAGCGATATTCTGGTGGCGATTTCTGTATATTTCTCTTAGCCATCTTTCCGAAAAACCCATTTTTTTCAATTCAGAAATTGACATGATTGCTTTTGGATATTTCATACAACCTCCTTCCTTAATCCATTTATATTGGATTTTAAAGGCACAAAAATATTATCCATCGGAATCCCAGAAAGCTTACTTATCAAGATCAGCTGACTGAGCGATGGCTCTGTCTTTCCATTTTCCCAATTGCACACAGTAACTTTACTTACATGTAATGCATTTGCAAGTTCTTGTTGTGTCATTCTGGCGTTCACTCTCGCCGCTGCAAGTGAAATTCTTATCATTATATTCCTCCTCTCTGTAAGGATCTAAATATAACTTTAATTCAATTATATTGAATTGTCAAACCAAAATTAAAATAAATTGAATATTTAATTGTTTTTATTTGAATCATAATATATTATTTTAGTACAGGAGGGATGCGATATGACAGATGAAGTTAAAAGAATATTTTCAATAAATTTAAATAGATATATTAATAGATCTGGAAAGACTCAAAAAGAAATAGCTAAAGAACTTGGATTTCTTCCGTCAACATTTAATACTTGGTGTACCGGAGCCGCTTTTCCATCAACCGGAAAGCTCCAGGCACTTGCTGACTACTTTAATATCAAAAAGAGTGATTTAATCGAAGAAAAAACAAAGGAGGCTGCTGATGCAGACTCCGAAGAATTTGATCAATTTTGGAATTTATTTAAGAATTCTGATGAAGAACACCAGAAGCTTGCAATCCTTGCATTAAAATCCGGACAGCATCGTTCTTAGCGTCTTTTTCTGAATTGATCCATAATTCATACATTTTATCCTTATCCATTTTTTAAACCTCCATTTTATATAGAGCAGGGATACCAAATATATCAAGTATCCCCACTCATCGGGACATTTTAATAATAACGCAGCATGTATTACTCATTCCATAGTCACTTTATAGTCACTTTTTACTCACGAGGTATTTATTTATGACATATGAGGCAAAAATTTCTAATATCATCTTAAGATTAAAGGATGTAAAGAAAAAGGATCCGGAATACACGTTACAAAAAATATCGGATCATACAGGAGTATCTCTTTCTACCGTTACACGAATTTTCGCTGAAGGCTCTGAAACTCAATCTTTCCGGTACGAGTCAATCAGACCGATTGCTCAAATGATGCTTGGCATCGATGACCTGGATGAAGGCAACGAGGATGAAAAGGCTTTAAAGTCTATCATCCAATTTAAGGATGCCCGGATCAAGGAGCTTGAATGTAAGATTTCAGAAGAAAAAGACCGTCATGAGAAGAAATTGGATAAAGAACGGTCCCAGAGCAGAGCTAGTATCGAGTTCCTGAAGCATCAAATCGGACTAAAAGATGATCGCATTACTAAGCTCATGAACGAAGTAATCCGATTAAATGCCCAAGTAGATAATTTATTAAATAAAGTTTTGGAGAAAGAGGTCTGATCAGGCCTAAGATTAAGTTATGGCTAAAGTAAAATACAAATACAGCGAAAAAAGAAAAGAATGGTATACATTGGTATATGACGGTACTGTTACTGCTTCAGGAGAAAAACACAGAAAATGGATATCTAGCAAGAAGAGTTCCGCTGATCTTGAAAAGAAAGTTATAGCTTATAAGCAATCTCTGGAACAAGGTGCTGCACAGTTATCAAATATAACCTTTGGAGAATATGCTCAGAAGTGGTATGAATCAGCGAAGGCTTCTAAAGAGATAAATACCAGGAAGATGTATCAGAGTGTCTTAAAGGCTTGTTTTAACGAGATAAACGATATTCCTATAGCCAATATCACGCATTCACACTTCCAAAGATGCATTAATGCGAAGCTAGAGCATCCAAGGATGTGCATATTGATTAAACAAACCTTCGGGCAGATTATCAGAAGTGCTGTCAGAGACCACCTAATGCCGAGAAATGCCCTTGAAGATGTTTTAATGGATGTTTCGTTGCCTAAATATCAAAAACCGCTTAAAAGACCTCTGAGCGACTTGGAAAAAGAAGCGATAATGAATGCAGACCTTGACCAAAGGAAGAGATGCTTTATCTCAATCCTCTTCTACTGCGGTCTCCGCAAAGGTGAAACACTAGCATTGACCGCTGCTGATTTTGATTTCAAATTGAAAACTTTATCTGTTAGTAAATCATGGGTAGATGGCATTATAAAACCTTATCCTAAGTCGGATAATGGGATCCGGGTAGTACCGCTGCCGGATGCCTCAATAGAATATATTAAACCTTTTATTGAGGCAGAGCCTGGATATATTTTTCATGGCAAGAATAGTCCGGTAATGACAGCCAACGCATACCGGCGAATGTGGGAATCCATCATTTACAACTTGAATAAGGTTGCTCCGGATCCTATCAATAATCTGACCGCCCATGTATTCAGGCATAATTACTGCACAGAACTCTGCTATCAGATACCAACCATCTCGACAAAAATGATAGCAAGACTACTTGGAGACAGCGAAAAAATGGTTATAGATGTATATTCACATTTAGTTGAAGAAAAAGAAAATGTAACCGATGCTGTTAATCAGATTTTTTCATAATGTAAGCAAATCGTAAGCAAAACACGTCATAAACCGCATAAATACGTCATAAATAAGTGATTCGTAATCAATAGGTCGTGGGTTCGAGTCCCATCAGAAGCTTAAGCTTAAAAATGGCTCATTCCACGCATTTCCAATGGTTGAGAGCCATTTTTTTATTAATTTAAACCTTGTACAATCTTATACAAATAACCACAAATACTTGTAAGCAACGTGTAAGCAAACTCCCATTTTGAGCATAATGTAAGCAACATGTAAGCAAAAAGAGCAGGATTTTTATGTCCTGCTCTATTAATAAATGTTAAATTTTTACATAGCTTCAATTTTTTGAATGAATCTATGAAATTCAGCTCTTGTTTTATCATCCGGAGCGTCATTCATAATTTCATAAAGCTTTGAAACCATTTCTTCATCATATGAATAGCCATTATTAGAATATCTTCCTCGATTTTCTCTTCTCGAGTTGCCTCTTCCATCTCTGGCATTGGACATTCCACCATAGTTTGCCCTGGTATAATTTGCCCTGTTATATCTAACGGCATTTGAATATCCGTCTTCATCAAATTTTTCTATGATCTTATCCAGATTCTTAACTGTGTGAGAAAGCTTATCTACCACATCAAGAGATCCAGCAGAAAGTTCTTTCTTTCCATATTTCTTTAGCTCTTCGCAAAGATTATCTTTAAGTTCATAAAGCTCTTTCATAGCAATCCTCCTTTCATGCTACTCTGTCAATAACTAAGTTGCTGTTCTGCACATTAATTACAGGTGTTGGAATGATTGCCGGTTCATCTGTTGTTGCATCAACATATCTTACTGATAAGCTAAAGCAGCAGCCTTTTGGTACTGTTATGATCGCAGTTGATGTAACATTTCCATATTCATCTACCGCTACCGGGGTATATATAGCTCTACTTGTGAATCTAGGTTCCCCATTCACAGCTATAGCCAGCGCAATAGGTGTCACATCTCCTTCTTCTGGAATCGAAATGTTACCATTGTAAGTCACCCTGTAACGAGCAAAACAATTGTTTGTGATTCCACGCAGAATAAAAATCCCTGTTTCATCCTCATGATATACATATCCTTTATTGCAAGGGATAGATGCTGTAAACAGGACCGGGCTATTGAGAGCTACGTCCTGTGGTACATTCGCAAGATACTCAGCCATAGAATCGCCTCCTTACATTCCGCAGCCGCAACCACATCCGCAATTGTTATTGCAGTTAAAGATTGGCTGCTTGCCATACACCGGCACAGTACTTACCGGGCAGTTATTAAGTCTGTTGTAAAGTGCATCCACCTCGTTATTAAGTCCCTGAGATATAAATGCATTCTGCGCTGTCTGCGACTCCTTAAATGCAGCCATGTTAAGCTGATTCTGGAGGTCAATAATACGATCATTCTTCGCATCAACCTGCGCCTTAACACCATCAAGTTCGAGCTGACAAAGCTTGTCGAGAATAGCCTGTGTTCCTCTTGTCTGAGAATCAATTATGTCTCTTGTATTCTGATAAGCTGCTGTGCGGTCTGCACAGTTTTCAGTTGCTACAGTATATTTGAGGTCAGCTATATTTGCACGGTTTTCGCAACAGCAGTTCTGTAATGACATACCGATGTCGTTCATTCCCTGCGTTACCGCTGTCTGCGCAGCAAATGCCTGCTGCATATTTGCCATCTGTCTTGCATTCGCACCCTGCTCTACTCCTGCGAAGCCATTAGCTAGAGCCATCTGCATGTCTCCGCAGCAGTTGCAGAGCTGTGTAGAGAGTGAAGATACACCATCTCTTATAGATGTGATGTTGTCATTTAATAAGGCATTCTGGAATCCATTATTTGTATTGGCATTAATACCCTGCTGTCCTGTCATAAGCCAAGGGAAGTCATATCCGAGCATCATGTTGCCATAGCCTCCAAAGCCTCCACCAAAGCCATTGCCCCAGCCTCCGCCGGCAAAAAGCAGAAGTAAAATAATCCATCCCCAGTCTCCGCCAAAGCCTCCTCCGAAGCCGCCGTTATTACTTCCACACATTGGAGCAACCGGCATTACCATGTTGTTTTCGTCTGTTAAAGCCATATTCTTTTCCTCCTTTAATTTTATAAGGTGAGCGGCTATCCTCGATGCGGATAGTCGGTATAAATAAAGCTTGCAAGCTTTTATTTCATATTAAACATTTGCTGTACCATCGGATCATTCCTCATGCTCATAGCCTGGTTGACCTGAGCTTGTGATACCTGCCCGGAATTAAGCAGGTGTTGAACTATCTCATTCGGATCCGTCATATTCTGTGGGATGTTATACTTCCGCTGCAGAAGCTGCATTGGATTTGCTTTCATCTGCCGGTATAGGTTTAGTAAGTTCATTTTCGACCGCCTCCATTCTTTTCTTCAGATCATCTATTTCTTTTTTTATATCAATATCCACTTTTTTAGCTTGTGTCTGAGGTTCATGTGTTTTGAGTACCGGTTCTTCTTGATTATCTTCTTTTATCAATCTAAATCTTTCAAATATTGGTCTGTCGAGCTGAGAAAACCCCATAGTCTTTGTATAAATATACGGAGCTGTTTCATCTTTGAATGTTACGCTGTTACCCGGTGCCACCGGATATCTAAGGGCCTCGTCAATGCTCCTTACTGATACAAGTCCATTACTTTGCATTTGCTGGCTCTGCTGACCATAATATGGATAATAAGGGTTATAAGCCATTAATCTACCTCCTTATACCAATAAAACTGAGGTACTTCATGCGAACTATCCCAGGAATCAAAAAGTGTTCCATCGACCACAGTTGCGGTATGTCCTCCAAACCCGAGAACATAAACCCCTTTCGGATGATCTATGCAGAATTCTTCGGCTGTATAGCAATCAGGACATTCATCCGGAAGAGTCGCCCTGGTAAAACCGTTCTGTCTAAGAACAGATCCCCAGACCGCATCAGAACTAGGAACATTTCCCATCCGGAAGCCATTCACTACGATTAATGCATATGCTTTTTCCCAATCTATATCTAAAGCTTTTGATATAGCTCTTACTGCGCAATCGCCGACATTAGACGACACAGGATTTGGTTCATAAAATTCATACATAGTCTTATACCTCCTATATGTTCATCTTATTGAAACAATTCCATTTAAACGAGCAAGTAAACGCATACTATTGGTCTTGTTTTAGGCAACAAAAAAGAGCCACACTTTATATGTGACTCTTTCCTCTTACTTCTTTATCCTCTCTCACGATGCGTTCAAGCATCTGTAAGACATATTCTGGCGGGTTTTTTCTTCCCGCATCCCAATCCTCTAATGTCCGGATCGGGATGTTATATCTGCGGCTAAATGCCGCCCTGCTTATACCTAATATTGCTCTGATTTCTATGCTATTCACACTTTGCCTCCCATACCGGATTTCCATCGAAATGATCCTCTGCATCAACGTCTGGATTAACACTCTCAAGTACGTAGAACGCTGTCGAGTGCTTCTTGTCGTGAGCACTCATGCTTGCCCACATTCCTTCAGCATATGTAACTGCTTCTCTTTCGGTTTCAAATTCCTTAGCATCGATATCATAATTTAAATCACTCTCACTTATTAATATAAATCTCATATCTTTGTCCTCCTTTTATTATAAATTAATATAATTTACCCATATTATTATCTTTTACAAGATACAACCTAAATCTGACTTCATCTTCATCATAATTAACATTTTTATTCTCTTTTAATATTTGTAAATATTTTTCAATATCTGACTCAGTTTTTATATTATCCAATGAATCAAGCCATTTTTGACCTTTTTCTGTTTTTAAAAAATCTTTAATCTTCATTTTTTAACTCACCTTCAAATATTTAAAATATTATAATAAACCTTTCATTAATAAATCTGTTAATGCGTCAAATAATGTAAATTCTTTTTCAGCAAATCTTGGACACTCTTTTATAAACTCAGGATCTAAACGCCATGAGTTCATTAATTTTAAATGTTCACTTATTTTATCATAATAAGTATCACAAACCATAATATAACCAAGATTTGAAAAACTGCTATCAAGATTAACTTCTTTCATATCTTTGTCCTCTTTAAAATATATCTTCAAATTTGATCTCTTCCGAGCAAAAGTCCCCATTTTCTATAACAGCTATATAACCTTCGCCCTGCTCCTTAAGCATCTTTACTGCTTCTTCGTAATATTCTGAACCATAATCCCAAGCATCATAGTCATCACTAATAACTGCGTACCATTTTTTAATCACAATCACAAATTCATCGCTCTTATAATCTGGATAATATCTTTCCTCTTCTTCGTACTCAATGCCGTATTCATCTAACATCTGTAAATATTCTTCTACATTTGAGTATAATTCGCACTCCCAATCCTTTGAGCAACCACTCAATGATTTGCTCCAATGGCTACCTTTATCTGTTTTTAAAAATTCTCCTATTTTCATATCCTTATCCTCCTTGTTTTTGTATTTCTGTTTGCTTCTTGAGATTATATTACCACACGATGTGTGGCTTGTCAACATTAAATTGTATTTTTTTTAGTACAGAAAAAAGCGGCCTATCCGAAGATAAGCCGCTTCATGGGGTAAATATATATGTATGAGGTTACATATGATTATAAATTCGCTCTTTATTCTCCTTTACAATGGCTTTTAACCTTTGTGGAGATAAGAGGAACTTATCAGCTAGTTCGTCATAGGTAAGACCATCAAGCAATTTGTCGCTTAATATCTCCCTATCTCTTTTTGAAAATACCCACTCATCAATAAGATGGGCAAGTTCTGACCGGGAATAATTCTGCATAATGCCTCCTTAATGCTCTTAAGTCCCGATCAGAGCAATTTATTTTTATTTTCTGAATTTCTTTGCAGCTTCTAAGGTTTCATATCCATAAGAGCCATCTACCTTGATTCCTGCTTTCTTCTGAAAGTCTGCCACAGCATTTTCTGTCTTCGGGCCGTAACATCCATCTACCTCTAAGCCTGCATTAATCGCCCAATTAAGGAATTTCTGTATATTCTTAATACTGAGGTCGTAATCCTCATATTCTTCGTAGCCATCGCCCTGTAAATAATATCCTCTTGGTGGGATGTTTGGATAAGAACCGCTGTAGGCTTCTTTCTGAGGCTTTTCTAGGGGTTTTTCTGTGCTACTTGATGTATTTGACGTATAGCCATTAAAACCACCCTTTTTGATGATTGTAGGGAAGTCTACAAAGGATTCGTCTGCATCTATTCTCATGCCCTGCACATTTGCATCTGATGTGTACTGCCATAAATCAAAGGCATTATACTCAAAGTCCGGCTTTGCACTGTCCCAACAAGCTACCCATTTAGTGTAAGCATTAAGTCTTTCCGTCTCGATTTTATTCTCAAACCAATATAAAGAAGCATACACACCGACATAGTAGCCTTTATCTTCAAGGTAACTGCAAAATGCGATGATTGCATCTGTCACTCCCTTTTTGTCAGAAGCCTGCCAATGCTCGTCTTCTACATCAATATATATCGGATATTCAAACTTCTTTTTCTTGAGGCACTTGTTATACATATATTCAGCTTCGGCTCTTCCCTGATCTGCGCTATCAGCACACGAGAACCAATAAGCACCTACAGGGATGTTATTCCTCTTAGCTTGCTCGTAAAAGCCCTCAAACTCTGAATCCTTATCCTTTACCCTTGTGGATCCATAGCCGGTATATCCGGCTCTTAAAATTACAAAATCGTATCCGGACTCTTTAAGCCTTGATAGATTTAATCCACTCTGCCATTCTGATATATCAATTCCCTTCATCTCTTTCCTCCTTCTTCAAGTTAAGGTGTGATACTCCAATAAGCGTCCCGATGAAGAGTGCCACTGCATTTATAGTTGCTGTTATCTCTGTGCCATATGGAAGTCCCCATATCTTGCTTAACACTCCGTAGAGTGTTGCAAGAGCAGGAAGGCATATGAGACAAATCCATTTTAATACATTATAAATTTTATCACTAAGAATCATATGAATACCTCCTTATCTGTTTATGAGATACTCTTTTATCGAATCATGTGCATGCTTAAGCTGCTCTGTGTGATTTCCATCTAACTCATGGCTCATCATAGCCAGAAGTGCCTGCATCACAACTTTGTTCCCTTCTTCTAGCGCTTTTAATCTTTTGTTATCGTTATCAAGCATTTCTTGGTGCTTTTTAACCAGATTATCTCTTTCCTTATCCGGTTTTCTCGCTTTCATTATAAGCTTAACAATAATAGTTGCTGCGCCTCCGATAGTAATGATACCGCCACATATCGCAAGGATTATCTGCATAAGCTGAGAAAGTGTGAATGTCATAATGCCACCCCCTAGTTATCAGTAAAACTGAGGACATATGTGACCTTCATGGTCTTTTCCGCTGTCTTTACAACCTGCTCGTCAAGGTTGTTTATAGTTGCAAGATAGTTAGTGGTTTTCCAGATACCACCATTACCGGCATATGAACTTGCTATTCTATTGTCGTTAAGTACGTTATACCCCGATGAATATACACCTGTAGGTCTGATAGAGTTGTTGTAGTATATCTTTCTTGCTCCAATATCGACCTTTATAGCCGCCGCCTGTGCTACATTCAAATCCGGATATATAAAGTCTATCTCCTCAAGTGTTGAGCCAAGCACCTCTCTTGAGTTGTCGGCAGGTGTATCAAGGTCAAAGAACCTTGTACCTTTTTCAGCTCCTGCACTTTCCTCTCCGATAACTAACGTATCAGTGCTGACTATGATTGATGGTCTTCTGAATTTTATCTGCGCACTCTCTGGGTTAGGAATCGCAAAGTAACTAAGTGTGTTATCTGCATTGATTCTTAAGATGTGCATTGATGTGCCAGCGTTCCAGTATCCGAGACGACCACCAGATTCGTCAGATGTGCCATATCCACAAGCCAAAATGAATGTATCGCCTATCTTTTTATAATCTGTCGGTGTGTTGCTACCAAGTGCAGTAAGGAATGCTCCAGGAACAGCTACCTCTGTCTCTGTAACTGCCATATACTGCTGACCTGCACCAAATCTCATGTCAATCTTTTGTAATGGCACTTTATAAGTCTTTAGCTTAATCTTGCCTGTCGCACTCATATGCTCTTCTTCATAGCCTACTGTTTTTATGAGGTTATGCTCGTCAATCATCGTGATTGTGTTTGTAGTCCTTGATGCATGGACTATTCTCTGTGGCTGATACAGACCGCCATCGATGTTGATTTCAACAGATGTTCCCGCATAACTATAATCATTCAACTTACTAGCCTTAATCTTTCCGCTAGTGCTGTTTCCCTCGCCGATGTACCCATGCGCCGCAGATGTAAGACACACGCAGTTGATGTTGCCATTAGCCTGCGATGTTGAGTAATCCCACACCATCTTAAACTTGCCATCAGGTGTCCATCCGGATTCTGCTGAGTTGTAGCTTCCCATTTCTGTAACATCATCGTTTGATGTGACTTCGTATGAGCCATTACCGACCATCTTTACACCACTTGGGCAGATGTAGTTGTTTGCGTTAGCAGTAATCTGCGTATCAAACAGCAGTACACCGCCCATAAGTCTTGGGATAAGGTTGTTACGAATATCAGCAGTATGCATCGGGTTAATGTTGAAAAAGCCGACATCTTCAAAGTATTTATTCAGCGCATTAGTAACGATATTATCATCCTCAAATCGTTCTGTAATGCCTGTCTTAACATTCTTTAATTCAATGCTTGTATGACCTTTTATCATGCCATGCCTCCTACTCTTCCTCTGTTGGAGCTTCCGCAATCCACTTGTCCTGCTTAACGATGATTGAGTTGTCATCAATAAGGGTTACACAGCACTCTGCCACGTCTGGATTAATGCAGGCACTAGCCATCTCTGTATGCATGGCAGATTCTGCCGCTGACCTTGTTTCGTATGCAAGGAATGTTCTTACATACTCTCCGTTTGTTAATTTTGTAATGTTAATCTTGTTCATAAATCTGCCTCCTTAAATCTTTACTCCATATATAGCTACAATATTGGTGTTATTACCTGCATAACCCCAATATCTTAACTGTACGTTAGAATCGTTTATTATTGTTAACACAGCACAATAGCTTATCTCTCCATTAATTTTGCCCACATATGTCCTACCAATCACAGGTTTATATATAGCATCGGTTGTATAATAGTCGTATGTACCATAACCCTCGACCACGATATAATCATAGCCACTTAATGGGTTAGCCAACTGTACTGTAGGCATACTATCTGATGTCGGCTTAATATTGCCTGTCCAAAGTGTGTCCATATGACCACCTGCACCTTGCACATATATAGCACCTGTCTGACCGCCTACGTTGTAATCAGCTATCTTTGTGCCACTTGAGTAAGTCGGTGTAATGCTCTGATTTAACGCATCGTTTATGGCTATTGATGTGTCTCTGACATATGTAATCGCTATATTTCCACTCTCTGCCCATATTACGTTCTTGCCATACAGAGTAGTGATTTCTGTAGGGGTTAGTGAGATGGTGATTGGTGTAGCTAACTCAAATATAAACTGTACTGGCGTACCGTTTGCGTTTTGAGATGCCAACCATGTTTTCAAAGCCGTAGCATCTGCAATCGTGCTATTTCCATCTAACAAGTTTAAATAATCAGATGCGTATCTACATTCGCCCCATACACCCGTATAAGAATTTTTGTTTAAAAAATGACTCGTTAATTCCACAGAAGAATAACCACTTACGGGTATTCTAAACCTTCTTGAGGTAACGTCCATTAATACCCAATTTTCCTCATTTGCTCCTATAAAGGTTTTGATTTCTTCAGTTACCATCAGCACTCCACTAACTGTGTCAAGTATTCCTCTGTAGTATGTGCTCCCAAGATTGATAGTGGTGGTCTGTGATGTTGTTGGTGTTGTATCATCATCCGCTACAGTTATTTCAATTGCTGACCATCCACTAATAGGTCTAATGTTACTTGGAGATGGTGTGCCACTACCACTCTGTACAGGGTTAATATCAACTGTGCAAGCCTTAAGTGGTGCGTTCAGTTTGCCATCGTCTATTGCGATGATTGAGCCTTCTGCATCGCCTGTAATCTCTGTATCGCCACCCTCTGGGAGCTGATATATCACGTTGTCAATACCGATAGTCTCAAGCGTATCTGTCGGTGTTCCCGATGGGTTAGCTTCGACATTTGAGCTTCCTGCCGCCCATGTTCCATCGCCTTTAAGATATTTATCCTCATCGCCTGCATGGGGAGTAGGCACTCGCCCACTCTCTCCATCTGCAAGGGATGTAGCACCGACCATGACCTTTGCGGCAGATACTTGGTTGTTATGCATCTGCAAGTCAATCGTGTCTGCATTGTCGTTAAATACTGCTATATTGTAATTCTCGTAGCTTTCAGGCTTTTCGAGATTAAAATAATCTGTATGAGTAGCCATATTCCCTCCTTATCCATGTATAAATCCTGTGTTAAGGTCTTCATGTGTAAACGCTTGTAACTGCTGATGAGTATACATAGCCATCTGTCTCTTGTTAATAAACGCATATTCAATCATGTTATCGTCAACAACCATGCTATTAAGCTGAATAACTCCAACTGTATCCTCTCCGGATGGTTCGCATGGAATTTCGATATCAATTGATACATCGCCTGTGATATTTGAGTAAACAGATGGTGTGACAAGCTGAATAGGAGCGATTTCCTCTTCAACATCGATATATCCGTCCCAAGTTCCAATGGCTGCCAATCCTTGGCCGCTTACAACAGCCTGGACACCGTTTGCCGGTATGCGTATCGTTCCACCCAAAGCAGTCAGATCTGCTACAAACCTGGTGAGCTCAGCTCCGGGAATATTTATGTGATACATTAGATGCATTATATGCTGTCCATCTATCCATGTTTCTGTCGGATGATATTGGACATCCTCGCCACCATTAATTTGATATGTCACAACTCCCACGGTATCATCTGTATACGTCTCCAGGAGAACCTCAGCATTAAACATGACCACAGTTTCCTTCAAGGATGCAAATCTTATCGTTAAAAGTCGCTGAGTCTCTTGATCACGGATAAGGATTTCATCCGAATTCGTATAAAAGTAATATTGGATTATGTTTTTTTCAGTGTTGCTCAAAAGCCCGGATATCTGCTTATCTGTCTTACTCTTAGCATTTGCAAGTGCAGGATCCTTTCCTACACCTTCGCAATCATATCCGCCATTTAACGTCCAGACGTACCTCTGGATACAATAACTTTTAGATCCATCAGCTACACCATTTTCATGGATTAATACATCTCCCAGGTCATATGCCGGATCCCCGAGCATCATTACATGAAAAGGTACATATGCCACCGCTGCAATGTTATTCAGGATCTCTCTACACTCTTCTTCAATAAAGCTATTTGTTCCATATTGCAGAAATGGATTAGCTCCGAGATTCATTGTCAAATAATTATCATCCGGCAATCCATAATATCTTGTCGTTTTATTCTTTAAATCAACCAACGAGATCCCGCTATATATCGTGATATAATCTGAAAAACTCGCTCCCTGGAATCTATCATCACTGTCAATAGTGTCAACCGCTGCCATGTTGTATGATTTAAGGACCACCTTCCCCAGACGATCTATCGTCACAAATGATGCCAGAGCCTGAGCAAGCCATCCAATCATGTCTCTGAACGTCTCAATGTCATTATCTGCAAAAAGCCCAAATTCACGGGTTCCGTTTGGTAAAGCCTCGACCTGAGCTTGTGTCATTCCTAATTCAAGGCCGCATGCAATGCATATTCCTGTAAGAATGTTGTATGCATGACCTGATGTCGCATCAAAGGTTGCTTTCTTGTCTAGCAGAGACATATTATCGTAAGCTACCACGCTTACTCCTTCTGCTGTCCATTCTGCTTCAGTTATGGTATATATTCCAAGCGGCACTATTTCATATGTACCATCCGGGAAGTACCTTCTATGCCTTACTGTAATCTTTTGCCCTGCCCATCTATACCGGTTTATCGGTACATTGATAAAAGTTGCCCGGAATTCCCCAATGTAACAAGCTCCCAGGAGCAATTCATCATTATCTACACATTGATTTGTGACCGATAAAGTTCCTGTAAGTACGTTGTTTTCCGTAAACGGTATAAGTCCGATCAACCCCTGCACACCAAACTGCTGCAGAGGTGATTTCATATCCTGTTTATATTTAGAGCTGACCGAATACATTCGCCACCTCCTAGAATTCTATAAGTGTAAATGAAACTACCCACATTCCGTCCAAATTATCCGAATACTGCTGGAAGGATCCTTGAAAGTCTCTCATTCTTACTGTCCTGTTCTTGTTTGCTCCGGTTAAAGGATCATATGAATTAAGGACCAGGCTTGCTCTTTCGGATAATTCAGCAAAGATCTTGTACCATCTGGAGCTGCAGTTGAATGAGGTCGATACAGTAAGCTTATTGCTCCGCACTACATCTACAAGATCCGTTCCTGCTTCAGATGTATTAACTGTCTCAACTACAGAATATGATTCATCCCATTGATTTGGTCTTATAAGCGGAATTCCTCCAAGAGTTCTTGTTATCATCATCTGCCTCCTGTTCTGTAGTTATATCTATTAATTGACTGTATGACCTGTCTATCAAAAGTCTGCCCATTAAGCTGCTGGTTTATCGTTATCGTAGCTCCACTCTGCATGGCAGCTATGATCTGATTGAGCTGAGGCCTATAATCAACCTGTGGCTGTGTCATGGCCAGTGATGATTGCATTGACTGAGCCACCGCATCAACCCATTTCTTATTCTGATCAAGTGGAACTACAGCCTCTGCTCCGTTACCTTCCAGGAGACCAATCTCACCTTTCTTAAGGATTCCACCTTTTTCCATCTGCACCATTTCAAGCTTTTTAATCTTTGATACGTGTACACCCGGAATAAGGTTTATCGCTTTAATCGCAAGGTTAATTGCCGAAATAAAACCATTTATTATATTTATTGCTCCAGAAAGAACAACATTTATTACCTTTCTTACAGCCCCAGAAATTGCTTCGCCGACAGATGTTCCTATTTCAGAAAATATTTCGACGATGTCATCCCAAACACCACTGAAGAATTCTCCAAGTGCTCCGAATATTTCACAGACTTTGTCGTACGCTGCTTGGAATTTTTCTCCAAACCATTCTCCAATGCCTTCAAAGAATCCTGTTATTGCTTCCCATGCCTGTTCCGCAATTTCTTTGATACCATCCCATATATCTGAGAAGAATTGCTTTATTCCTTCCCATTTTTCTGACCAGAATTCCACGAATGCTTCTATAAGTCCTGTGATGAACTCATTGAAGGCTTCCCATGCCTGCGTGATCGTATCAATAATATTTTGCATAGACGTGCAGAAACCTTCCCATAGGAGCTGTGCGGCTTCTACAATGGCATCCCAGTTTTTTATAACGACTATGATCGCAGTGATAGCCGCAACAACCGCTGCCAAAGGAGCTAGAGTCGTTGACATAGTGATTCCAAATACTGAGGTCGTGGCTGTAGCACCTCCTATAGCTCCTGTGACGGTTGTTATCACCGTTATAACAGCAGAAACACCTGTCGATATCTTTCCAATGACTATAAGTAACGGTCCGAGAACAGCTACCAGTCCGGCTATTGTAAGTATCACTTTTCTCTGACTTTCATCCAGAGATTCCCACCACTGACCAAATTCTTTTAATTTCTTTGATACTTTTGTGATGATTGGAGCAAGAGTCTCACCAAGTGTCTGACCTACTTGCGATAAAGAATCCTTCAAGTTATTCTGAGCCACTTTAAGAGCTCCTGATCCGTCTTCAAGATTTTTATATGTCTCATCAACGGAATTGGTCGAATCAGCCAAGATAGATGCACTATTGGCCACATCTTTAAAGTCAAGAGATCCATTTTTTAAAGCTCCATAGATCTGATCACCGGACTTTCCAAAAAGATCATATGCATATGTAAGTCCATCGACCGAATCTGTTCCGTTAACTATATTATTCTGAAGCTCATCCAAAGCTTCTGACATTGATTTCCCATCTGCTGTAGCACTTTTAAGTGCTCTTCTCATTCCCTGGAGCACTGTGTCACTACTAGCTCCGGATTTTTCTAACTGCCCCATAAACTGGACAGACTGTTCTATCGATAAGCCCATCTCATCAAAGGCTGTAGCATTCTGGACAAGTCCCTGTTCCAGTTTATCTACAGAAACTCCGGTATTCTGAGCTGTTCTATTCAATACATCAAGCAAGCTCCCCGCTGATTTGCCATCCTTTCCGAATGCAGTAAGAGCTTTTTTTACGTTATCTACGGAGTTAGATACATCCGTTTTATTTAATTGTGCAAATTTTATGAATTTTTCTGATAAACCTTCGAGATCATCTCCGGTCTTTCCAAATTTAGTGGCTACTTCTCCAACCGCATCAGCTGCAGTTTCAAACGATGTCGGTATCGATGTAGCTATAGACCTTGCTCTATCTTCCATATCTTCAAGTTCTTCGCCGGTTGCACCGGTTTTCATCGCAACCGTATCAAGAGCATCATCTACGTCTGTATAAGCCTTATACGAGGCTACACCAAAGCCTGCTACAGCAAGTGTTGCAGTCTTAGTTAAGCCCTCTCCGACTTTTGTGATATTATCTCCAATGCTCTTAAGCTTATCTGCAGCTTTATCAAGACTCGTAGTAAAATCAGACATTTTGCTGGATCCGCCGAGATCCTTTATCTGTCTGTTCGTATCAGTAGCCTGGCTTTCGAGATTCTTTAATTCTGCAGTTGTTTTAGAAACTTCCGCCTGCAGAGTATCATATTGATTTTTTGTTATCGTGCCTTCTTCAAGAGCCTTAGCAGCTTCTTCAGCAGCTTTCTTTTCGAGCTTCAGCTTCTCACCGGTCTGCTGTATTGCTGTAGTAAGAATCTGTTGTTTCGTCTTTAAGGCATCAACATTCTTAGGATCAAGTTTAAGAGCCTGATTTACTGTCTTTAAACTTTTCTGTGTTTCCGCAAGAGACTTATTGACATTACCCAGACTCTTTACAAGACCATCTGTCTTGCCCAGGATTTCAATTGTAATTCCTTTAATACTTCCTGCCATATTGCCTCCTACCCAAAGAATTTATGAATATCTCCTTGTCCTGCGACTTCAGGATATTCTTCATAATCGTTTGTTCTTTCGATGATCATATCTGTGATCTCGCCGCAGGTGTATAATCCCAGATCAGCGAGTGTGATTCCTAACTCTGTTGCCCTCAGCATATAAGTGCCTACTGTAGATGGCCTTGCTGTGGGCTTTATAGGTTTTTTGGCTCAGATTCCGTCTTTGTATTTGCTCCCCACATTTCAATAATCACATCAAGGACGTTATCCGAAACCAGCTCAAAAATCTCAAATTTTGACAGAAAATCTATGTAATCATCGTATTTATTCTCAAAATTAAGCGCATCTTTTGCTCCCAGTTCCGCTGTTTTGTTAAATGTATACACAACCTTTTCCATAAATTCCAATAAGTCATCTGTATCTTTTGATTTTATAGTCTGGAAGCCTGTCATTATATTTTCGCCCCAAAGTCTTTTGAATATAATCGGACTTGCCGCATTGCATTCAAGGTTCAGTTCCTGTCCATTCTCAAGAGTAACTGTTCTTTGCATATATTCCCTCCTTTTTTCTCCTGTAGGGAAGCCACCCGGTCTGTAAGTGACTCCCCCGAAGGATATAATTATGAGCTTTTATGGATTTGTATCTTCTGGATCTTCTTCAGGATCCTCTTCAGAATCCTCTTCATCCCCGCCACTTGTCGGGGAGGTGCTAGGGTGTTGGCACCTCAAGGAAAAATCCGGAATATGCGGCTGCATCCTTATCACAGAAGACTCTTACCACTTCATCATCCGGTCTTGGCGATATTGTGATATTAACTGTCTCCGTCTGAGGAGTTGCTGATGCTTCTGTTGTAGCACCATTAACTGATGGTCTTGTAAGCATGCAGCGATAGAAGCAATATCTTCTTCCTGACTCGTCCAGCTGGAATTCTGTCATGATTGCTATATACTTCTTTGAATCACTTGCTTTTTCGATTACAAGTCCATCAGCATTCTTTGTCTGATTGAATACATTTAAGTAAACATCTTCAGGAATAAGGGCCGTCTCAAGAGTTCCGGTATATCCGGTATTGCTGGAAAGATTTTCATACACAGTATCATCTGCATAGAATGGTGTATCTTCTCCCGCAGCATCAAGTGTCCAGTTAACCGCTCCCGGCCATGCCTTAACAGTTCCGTATGTACTAGTGATTTCTCCTGTAGCTGGATCTGCGGTCTCTGTAACGACAGCATAGTGTACATTTCTAAGACCAAATTTAACTTTCTTAGCCATCTATATGACCTCCATTTCATAAATCGTTGTATATAATTTCTGTTCTGCGTCATAATCAGTGCTCGATGTCCAATATATTCCTGCATCATCAAGTGCAGCATTAATGCTTTCCTCGATATCTAAATCCTCCGCAGTCATATATGCTGTAATCGTCACGTCTGTAATGATTTGATATACTTTGTTATCTGCCCCGAAATTGTTTTCATGATTTGCCAAATAAGTGATAAATGGTAAAGCTGTCCCGATGGGAGCATGACTATAATATGTCGGAGCAATACTATTCAATAAGCTGCGTATTTCTCGATTTGTCATAAATCTTGCTCAATCCTTTCTACCATTTCTTTTTTTACCCAATCCTCAACCGGTTTGATATGGACCTGTGGAGATGCATGCCCTACTACTTTTCCATTCCTTACAATATCGTGCCCATTTTCAAGAAGATGTGTGAGCTGATAGTCTTTGTTATGAATAACCGTCTGTGCATATTGCTTCTTTGTCTTCTTGTCCACTTCCCAGCTCTTTGCGTAATGACCTGCCTTCTTTCCCCTGGTCTTTTTCGGAGATGTCTTTTTGAGCTTCTCAATAGCCTCTTCAGCGACTTCATCTTCCACGTTAAGGAGTGTTTTTTCCACTTCGTTCGCATATGATCTCAGGATGCTGTTAACTTCTTTTGATAAATCAATCATCAGAACACACCTACCTTATGACCTACATATATCTCTAACTTATCTGCTGATACCTGATAAGTTCTTGTAACTTCATATTTGTTTCCGAGATATACCACCAACTTTTCGCCATCATAATTGATTGGATCTGTCACAAAGACATGATCAAGAGCTAGTCCTTCCTGTCCGGCTGAATAGAAGTCCGTTCGACTTACAGATTTAAGCCCACACATTACTGCTCGACTTGTTATACTTGTATGATCTACTCCTTCAGAATCGACCTGGTGTGTCTCTTTCAGTAAGCTTATGACCACATCTGTCATTATGATTCCTCCTTCTTCATTTTTTCTGCAAAAAGTCGGTTATTTAGCGCATATCGAAGCATTCTAGGCATTCCCTCGCCGGAATCCCTCTTCCGCCACATCCATGCAGCAAACATGATCACCAAATTGCAATCATCAAGGCTTTCATCGGAGAGAGTTATTCCCTCTCGTCCGATTTCAGCCTTAGCAGCTCCGATATACTGAGTAAGTCTTGCGTCGTATGCATCGACGCTTATTCCAAGATCAACCTTGAGCATTGTAAGCTTTTCAGCGTCTGTCATACGTCTTTCCTCCTACTTCTTTAATGATTTCTTTTTCTCTTTTGCCTCTTCCTTTGCTGGCTCTTCCTTCTTAGGCTCAATTGCCTTTTTCGGTTCTTCCTTCGGTGCAGGCTTTCCGCCTGGAACTATAATGACTGGCATAGCCCACCTCCTTAACTATCTGAGAATGTTAATCCGGTTAGATCAAATAACCACGTCTTCTCTTCTCCTGTTCTTGTAGATACAACCTTAAGTTTCTGACCATCTTTATCTGTGATCTTAAACATTGCGAGGTTATCCTCATCAAGAGCAACCATTCCACTTCCCATAGATGGACTAAGTCCTACCTTGGTTGTCGTTGCGTCTGAGTCCGGAGTGAATTTAAGTCCAATGAAATATCCTGGTCCCCAATATTCTGCCGGAACTCCGGTTGTCTGCTTGATAAGTGTACCTGTGATTTTATTGCCGCTAACTGCGACATCACTCTGCATTTCTGCAGCTGTGGTGCCCCAGAAGTCTGTCTCAGCGGGTGCGGCCGCTACCGTGAGACTCTCTATAAATTTGCCGAATCCTGTGGAAATGTGGTTGTAATATCACTTGCATCAGCACCATTAAATGCGATTGCTACGAATCCGTTAACATCAAGAACATTACCATCATACCTTGCCGTTCCCTTAAATCCTGTCTGATCAGCTACCCAGAACGCATGCTCAGATGTTCCGAATTCAACTCCGGCTCTTTCTGCAAGAAGATAGAGATCTCCGTATCCGCCTACGATTACATTATCCGGCATAAACCCAAGTTCAAGAATCTGACCGCTGATTACCGGAAGTTCATTTCCTGCTACATAAAGTCCACCCGCATCAACATTAAGCATATTTTTCTTTACAGTAAGATGTGTCTTCTTGTTCATGATCCATGTGAAATCACTACTTGAATACTTGCTTGTAATAAGTGCAGCATCATCAATAAATGCTTCCACAAGAGCTTTTTCCTTTACAGTTGACGCATGAACAACAACATTAGGTGTTCCAGATACAGCCTTAAGAGCTGTAACGATACCGACCGGCATTTTTGTTCCTGTACCAAATACGATAGCTTTATCGAGCGCAAGACCGATAGCCTGGCCAAGCTTCTCAATAAGCTCTGAAGCAAGATTAATGTCTGTATCTTCGATAGTAGCATTGCATACCTTGAAGTATCCGCCCACCTTATAGCCATCAACTTCAACCTTTGAGAAGCTAAGATTAAGTTCATTAAGATTTGCACAAGCTTCTGTCCATACAGCCTCAGGAATCTGACCTTCAATATTCATTCTGCCTGTTCCCTTAAGGGTAATTTTTCTAACCAAATTAACAAGCTTTGAATAATCATCGATAGACTGTCTGAGAAGATCAATCACTGTATCCGGAATAAGATATCCAACATTTGTGATTGCTCTTTTCTCTTTTATTGCACTTCTTACTTCCTCCAGGAATGTCTTTACATCTTCACGTCCAACAAACGCTTCTCTTTCCTGATGACTCATATCTCTAAATCTTTTATTCATGATCATATTCTCCTTTGCTCTAAATTTAGCCCCAACCTCTTCTCTAGTTTCCGGAGCTCCCTCAGGAGCTTCATTCGGAATATCTTCAAGCTCCCTCTCTAACTCATCAACTTCAGTTTCCAGATCTGCAATTGTCTTTTCAACATCTGCCTTTTCTTTCTCAAATTCCTCAACTGCCTCTTCAACTGCAGCCTTTTCTTCATCACTCTCTGCTTCTTCGATATCCTTTTCCAGCTCAGCTTCTCTTACCTCAAGCTCTGCCATTTTTGCCCTCGCTTCCTCAAGAGCTTTCTTTTTGTCTCTCAGCTTTTTGCCGATCATAAGTGATCTGATTGCCATATTAAGACTCTCCTTTCAGTTTATTTCTCATATCGTTCTTCCATGCTTCGTTCTGACGCTTCTTCAGGTCTTCCAGATCCTTCTGTCTCGCTGATATAGCTGTCTCTTCATAAGCAGGAAATGTACATGCACTAACTTCGTACAGTTTTATTTCTCGTATCGTCCAATGAGCTCCACCATCTTCTCGGTACTCGGTTTCCTCGTCAATGATGTCAAATCCTATAGAGCACTGCGACACATCGCCTCTCTGTACACGAGCATATAGGTTCATTGCGTCCTGATCGTTCGGATTAATCTTGACCTTTCCCCATAATCCTCGCTCATCCTGGCTTATCTCTAACGTATGCGCTGAAGTTCTGCCAAGAACAAGAGTTGTATCATGATTTACAAGTGCTCTTATATCGTCTGCTAATGTATTGCTGAACGCTCCAGGAGCGATAGATTCACTCATTCCGTATCCGAGGTCGTAACTGCTGTTAAATACAGCAAAATAGCCCTCAATAAAAAGATCATTCCCATCTTCTCTTGTTTTAAATTCTGTTGATGCAGTCCTAAGCTGCCTTGATTCTCTCTCCATGCCTACTCCTTTCCCTTATTATCCTGTACAAGCTTCTTTTGATCACCACTCATATCCCACGGAATGTAATTCTCTAAGACTTTAAGCTCATCGAGACCTTCTCTCGGGCCCAACCCAATCTTATCTCTCACTTCATTACCAGAAACGTAACCTCGATCCGCTAAAGCATTAAATACTGTGGATATGGTTAAGATATCCCAGTCAAGAAGGCTTAATATATTGAATCTCACATACCATTTAGGACTCTGGATGATCTTTTTTGTAAACTCCTGCTGAATGCCGGTTACAATTGACTTTATGGTTGAATTTATAAATGCATTCCATTCTGCCTTGTTATAGTCACCCACACCCAGCAGGAATGGAGGAACGCCCACGATTGCGGCTACGGATTTCTTATCCAATGCCACATTGTCAGCAAGCGCAAGATCTCCCAGGGATAATGGTCTGATCTGTTCAACCGAGAACTGTTCTGCAGGAATAAGCCAAGGCTCTCCGACCTCTGAAGTCTCTACATAGTCCTCAACAAGCTTCTTTCTTCCTTCTTTCGATGAAAACTCTTCTGTCAATGCATCAACCTTAACAATGACTGATGGTTTCCATTTACTTGAAAAGAATGCTTTCTCAGTTACACTCGCCTGCTTCAGATTAGTTGCAAGATCTCGCAATATTACTTTCAGGCCTCTGCCCTTCCACATATATTGCTCATCCGGATTAAGCCTGAAATGAAGAACGTCATTGCTTTGATACGTTTTTCCATCAAATGTGACTGCATAATCATACCCATCCGGTGATGGAATGAAGCTTACTTTTGATGCCGGTACCGGATACATGCTTCCCAAATATCCATCCCTTGTATTTACATTAACAATTGAATTTCCATCTCCATAAAGGAGCAGATTCATCACTATAGCTTCGATAAATGTCTTCCTGGTCATTACCGGATTCGGATTAATATCAAGTTTTGCTGATAATTCGTTAACAATCCTCTTATCTCCACTATCCGTATTCTCCATAATGTGGATAGTGAGCATCCCTATGAGCTCCGCTATCTTTCGACACGCTGTCACTATTTCAGGATTTTTATTAAGCGGAGTATATCCGGATATGCATATATCACCTGAATTATCCGGCAGTACAAAACCTATAGAGCTTCGTCTCTGATTTTTCTTCTTAAAAATCGGCATCTCAGTCCCACCATCCTTTTTTATTGCTTCTCTCCATATCATTCAGGTATCTGACGCATGCAAATACCGATGCATCAAATAAATCTATTCTTTGAGTTGGATTAACCTTCTCAAACTGGATCATATCGTCTGATTTTTCTATCGCTCTTACATTCTGGACGCAATATTCGTAAGCATCTGAATGCATATAGTAGAGCCTTTTGTCTTTAGCAGCCTTTTCAATATGCCTAAACCCTTCGCTCTTCAGGTAAAAATACTGAGGCTGATCAACGACTCTAAATCCAGCTTTTTTCATTTCTATAACGTATTCTCTTGCAAATTTACGGTCATGCCCGACCGTATCTATCTTGAATCCTTTATTTTTCATCAAAGTGAACCACTTAACTACATCCGTCACTTCAACAGTTGGCGAATTACAAAGTGTTAAATATCCATCATCTGCCCATCCAAAAAGTGGAATATCGTCTTCATCTGCCTTCTTCGCAGCATTTACTACCGGGAAAAACGCATGAGTGATGACTATATCTACATTCCTCTTGCTGTCATGTCCATATAAAGCAGCTGCAGTAAGATCATGCATCTTGGATAAATCTGCTCCTCCATACCATTTGATTGGCAGCTTTGCAAGCTCCTCAAGACTCATATTGTACAGATCATCACTTCTTCTAAACTCTTCGATGTCGAAGTAAGCTCTCATTGCAGTCGTGTAAATATTTAAGCTTCGGCTTAAGAAGTCTTTTCTCTGCTGTGGATCATTCTGAGCCTGCATAGCATCATTCAATATCTCATCAGGTCTTATTGTCGTTCCATATGACGGATTTGCCTTTTCGTGCTGTAACGGATTCGTATAATCAATCTCTCCGTTCTCGTCCTGATCAGCTCTGGCCACAAAGACAAACAATGTATCATCTGAAACTGTCTCATTAACGACTTTTACCGCATATTCAAGCCTTCTGTAGCAAAAGCTGTTCATGTTATCGCCGGCTGTTGTGATACCTATCATCAGCTTATTCGTGTATGCCTTCATAGCTTCTTTGAATCGGTTATATTGTGCAGCCTTTTTAAAGCTATGAATTTCATCCGCAATTGCTATATTGCAGTTGAACGAATCTTGTGCATCCGGATTTGCCGCAAGAGCTTCGATGTAGATGGATCCATCCGGCTTTCCATCCACTTCAAAGTCATACCGGAGTGAATGCTCCGCATTATTGTTCCTGACTCTGAATTTATCTATAAGTTTTCTGAATTTAAGCGTGTAAATAATGTCCTCAAAGCTCTGCTGAGCCTGTTTAAGAGATCCTGCTGTGATATATATTCTGGATCCGCTTTTCCTCTCCAGAAGCGATAAGCCCCAGGAAAGAGCTGCTATAAACATTGTCTTTCCATTCTTTCGAGGAACAAATATAAACGCTTCTTTGAACCTTCTTTCCTTCGTGCCCTTTATGTAGAACCCTACAAGGTTATAAACGATAAATATTTGCCAAGCCTGAAGTATCAGTGGAGTATTGACGAGGCTTTCCCCTGACAGCTTCTCGCCTTGTTTATGCACCATCATCTTTTCTATTATTCCAATCACGAAATCCGGTTCTTTTGTATGAAGTTCAATGTCACTACGCTTCAAATCCTTCAGGAACCTAGCACATGCCAGAATCACTTCTTTTCCAGCTATTATCTTTCCCTTAATGACTTGGTTTGCGTAGTCGATAGCTATATCCTTATAACTTTTAGCCATTATCCACCCAACTCCTTAAGTGCCTCCGTTAAGGCATCTGATTTTTTCTCTTTCATAGCCTCTTCATTTATGGCTTTGAGTCCTTTTGGAGTAAGACCAAGGTCTCTCCAATAAGCCAAAGCATCTCTGTTAAGATCATTTATAAGCCTCACGGCCGGATGTTGCGTCAGGTTAGTAGCTCCGCCTTGATTCGTATGCTCAATAATCACATCGTCATTCCCTAACATCTCTTCAGCCAGATCTCTCTTCTCAAGAATCGATGCAAGGGTGTCAATAATAGCTTCAAAAGGCTTCTGGTACGTCCCTACATCCTTGCAGGCTTTTATTATCTTTTTTTTCCAAGTATTCCTGTCCATACGTTAACCCCTTTCAGCTGAATCTCTCAGCGCAGTTGGAAATGTC
>JAEIGA010001918.1_pt1 | contig 33126 bp, 35 predicted proteins | sample 9270691 | NCBI WGS metagenome assembly JAEIGA01 (sample SAMN17057246, study PRJNA624740) | gut metagenome | biome: biome; isolation source: fecal sample | host: Bos grunniens | place: China: Xizang | collected 2019 | reverse complement strand
GCCGATGGTACTGCCCCACCAGGTGGGAGAGTAGGAAGCCGCCGTTCTTCGACAGCCCGATTAGAGTAATCTAGTCGGGCTGTTTTGTTATATCCAGATTGGGATTATTTATACCGAACCGCATGACTATAACTTTAAGTACCTATACACCTTGACGAAGAATTGTAAGATTCTTTACCATCTTGTACTAGTTTTAATATCTTTTCCAGGAAAAAGTCGATACCTTGACAAAAACAAGGTTCTTTTTTAGTCAAGGTGTCTACAGAGGATGATAAACAAAAAAAGAGGAGAACTAAATCTCCTCTTTGATGTTATATTTATTTCTTTCGCTGCTGTTTCTTGAAATCATTTCTCCAAGGAAACCTGCCAGGAACAGAAGAACTCCGATGACAAGGGTTACCAGGGCCAGATAGAAGAGTGGTTGATCCGTTACAGGTCTGAATTTCAATCCGTTTGCCTGTGAAATCAATTTGTCGATAATCAACCAGGTTGCAATTGCTCCTCCAAGAAGGAAGGTGATAAGTCCAGTAAAACCGAAGAAATGCATTGGCTTCTTTCCGAAGGTGCTCAAGAACCATAGTGACAGAAGATCAAGGAAACCGTTGATGAATCTCTCAAGTCCGAACTTGCTGGTTCCATATTTTCTCTTCTGGTGCTGTACAGACTTTTCTGTAATTCTGTCAAAACCTGCATTCTTTGCAAGATATGGAATGTATCTGTGCATTTCTCCATAGACTTCGATATTCTTTACTACCTCATTCTTATATGCCTTGAGACCGCAGTTCATATCATGGAGCTTGATGCCTGTTATCTTGCGTGCTGTAGCGTTGTACAGTTTTGAAGGCAGATTCTTTGTGAGCTTGTTATCGAATCTCTGTTTCTTCCAACCTGATACAATGTCCCAATCTTCCTCAATTATCATCCTGTACATTTCCGGAATTTCCTCAGGAGAATCCTGGAGATCTGCATCCATTGTGAAGACAACCTTGCCCTCTGCTGCCTTGAATCCATGGTAGAGTGCAGCAGATTTTCCGTAGTTTCTTCTGAACCTTATACCTCTTATATTATTATTGTGCTCAGAAAGTTCTGTTATGCATTCCCAAGATCCGTCTCTACTACCATCATCTACCATGATGAGTTCATACTCATAACCTTCTTTTGTCATGACAGTTTCAATCCATCTGACTAGTTCAGGTAGAGATTCTCTCTCATTATATAGAGATACAACTATCGATATATCTTTAGAGTATTTTATTTCCTTTGCCATAGCCTACTCCTCTGCAAATGGGTCTCTTGAAGGAATATTCTTAGAAAGAATAGCTGAAAGAACTGTTCCGTACAGGAAGCAGTAAATAAGATTTGAGAAGAAACTGTATGTAGGAAGTTTGTCTTCGACAGTTTCCATTACCTGCATTGTGTTTGAGTCCATAAGGCTACCATATACCTCATATACGGCATTCATCTGCTCCTTAACGAAGTCTGGGTTGATGAACTCCATATTTGCAAAGCTATAGGCTGCAACAATCAGTGCAGAGAAGATGGCGCTGTAAAGACCCAGACGCATTGTGTCCTTGTTAAGTACACCTGTGAAGTCTTTATTAAGCTTTTTCATGAAGTATCTCATTATGTAGATACAGCCCATGAATTTTGCTATCCAAAGTACAAGAGTCAGCAAGGTAATAACCAGTGCTGAATCAATTTTAGCCATCTGCTGGGTTGCTATCATGTATGCAACAGAAACGCCTCCAAGGATCGCTCCTGCGATTGATGCATAATTGAGAATCTGTTTGTTGCTGATATTTTCTTTCATAATGTATAGCTTATAAGCACAAAGATAGAAAAAAATTCATACCTTTGTACGCTTGTATTTATAACTTTAGCAGGCAGAGCCTGTGAAACTTAAGTAAATTTTAGAATTATGATCAACATTACATTTCCTGACGGCAGCGTAAGGTCCTATGAGAAGGGCGTCAGCAGTTATGACATCGCTATGAGCATTAGTCCAAAACTAGCAGCAGAAGTATTGGCTGCGACGGTAACGACTGCCTCAGATACGACAGGAAAAGGTACGATATATGATGTAATGCGTCCTATTCAGGAGGATGCTGCAATTCGTCTTCATAAGTGGGAGGATCCGGAGGCTAAGCAGGTTTTCTGGCACTCGTCATCTCACCTTTTGGCACAGGCTCTTGAGACACTTTATCCAGGAGTCAAGTTCGGTATCGGTCCTGCTATCGAGAACGGTTTCTACTATGACGTAGACTTTGGTGGAAAGCAGCTTGTAGAGGCTGAACTAAAGGCTATCGAGGATAAGATGATTGAACTTGCACGTACAAAGGAGCAGTTCGTAAGAAAGGATATTACTAAGGCTGAGGCAATGGAGTACTTCTCTGAGAAGGGAGATCAGTACAAGTGCGAGCTTATCAGCGAGCTTGAGGATGGTACCATCACTTTCTATGAGAACGGATCATTCACTGACCTTTGCCGTGGACCTCACCTTAAGGATACATCTGTCATCAAGGCAGTTAAGCTGACTGCTATTGCAGGAGCATATTGGAGAGGAGACGAGAAGCGTCCTATGCTTACTCGTGTCTATGGTATTACCTTCCCTAAGAAGTCTCTATTGGATGAGTATCTTCTTATGATGGAGGAGGCTAAGAAGAGAGACCACAGAAAGATTGGAAAAGAGATGGAACTTTTCGCTTTCTCTCAGAGAGTAGGTCAGGGTCTTCCATTGTGGCTTCCTAAGGGTGCTGCTCTTAGAGAGCGCCTTGAGATGTTCTTGAGAAAGGTTCAGAGACAGTATGGTTATCTGCCAGTAGTGACTCCACACATCGGAAACAAGGATCTTTATGTGACTTCAGGTCACTATGCGAAATATGGAAAGGACTCATTCCAGCCTATCCACACTCCACAGGAGGGAGAGGAGTACTTGCTTAAACCAATGAACTGTCCTCACCACTGTGAGATCTATAGAACCAAGCCTAGATCATATAAGGATCTTCCTATCAGATATGCAGAGTTCGGTACAGTATACCGTTATGAGCAGAGTGGTGAGCTTCACGGTCTTACTCGTGTAAGAAGCTTCACTCAGGATGACGCACATCTATTTGTTCGTCCAGATCAGATCAAGGAGGAGTTCTGCAAGGTTATCGACATCATCCTTTATGTGTTCAAGACATTGGACTTCAAGGAGTATGTTGCACAGATATCACTACGTGACCCTAATAATAAGGAGAAATATATCGGAAGCGACGCTAACTGGGAGAAGGCAGAGCAGGCTATCATCGATGCAGCAGCTGAGAAGGGCTTGAATACTGTTGTCGAGTTGGGAGAGGCTGCATTCTACGGTCCTAAGCTTGACTTCATGGTCAAGGATGCTATCGGAAGAAGATGGCAGCTTGGTACTATCCAGGTTGACTACAACCTTCCTGAGCGTTTCGAACTTGAGTATGTTGGTAGCGACGGAGCTAAGCATCGTCCTATCATGATCCACAGAGCACCGTTCGGATCTCTTGAGAGATTTGTTGCTGTTCTTTTGGAGCATACAGGCGGAAAACTACCTCTTTGGCTTACACCTGAACAGGTTATCGTGCTGCCAATCAGCGAAAAATACACAGAATATGCAAAAAAAGTTTGTGATTTGCTGAATAATTCCGATATTCGCGCTTCAATTGACGATCGTAATGAGACCATCGGTAAGAGAATCCGTGAAACGGAGCTTAAGAGGGTCCCATATATTGTGGTTGTCGGTGAGAAAGAAATGGAAAATGGAACCGTTGCTGTCAGAAAACAGGGCGGTCAGGACCAGGGAACAATGCCAGTTGAAGAGTTCATCGCTCATGTAACCGCTGAGGTTAACGCGCAGTTGGCATAACCTTATATAAGAGTAATAATTAAAATTTAGGAGGATAGTTTTATCGCAGCACCTTTTAAACCATCTGCACCAAGGCCTCAAGGCCCAAGACCGGGAGCAGGTCGTCCTATGAATGGGGGCAGGAAGCCTGGAAAGGACGACGACGGATTAAGAATCAACGAAGAGATCACAGCTCATAATGTTCGTCTTGTAGGCGAAAATATTGATGAGCAGGGAGTTTACACGCTTGCAGCTGCCCTTAAGAAGGCGGATGAGCTGGAACTTGATCTTGTTGAGATTAGCCCTAAGGCAGATCCGCCAGTGTGCAAGATTATGGATTACCAGAAATATCTCTACCAGCAGAAGAAGAAAGCTAAGGAGATGAAGGCAAACTCTACTAAGGTTGTCATCAAGGAAATCCAGCTTGGACCTAACACTGATGAGCATGACTTCCAGTTCAAGTTGAAGCATGCACAGCAGTTCCTTAAGGAGGGCGCTAAGGTAAAGGCAACAATCTTCTTCAAAGGTCGTTCAATTATCTATGCTGAGCAGGGAGAGAAGGTTCTTCTTCGTTTTGCAGTCGAGCTTGAGGAGTACGGACGCGCAGAGCAGATGCCTAAGCTTGAGGGTAAGAGAATGATCATGATGATGGCTCCTCTAAAACCGAAAAAGTAATCCAGAAAGGATTCATTATATTTATTAACAGTTAAAAAATTTAACTATGCCAAAGATTAAAACCAACTCCGGTTCAAAAAAGCGTTTTACACTTACCGGAACGGGAAAAATTAAGAGAAAACACGCTTTCAAAAGCCACATTCTCACAAAGAAAACTAACAAGCAGAAAAGAAACCTTACTCACGTAGCTCTTGTTCACTCAGCTGACGAGAAGAGAGTAAAAGCATTGTTGGCAATCTAATTTTTATTATTTTTTAAAGTCAAACTTGGAATGCAGTTGATAAGCTCCGCAAGATCGGACACTGCCTCCATAAAACAGTTAAATTTATGCCTAGATCGGTAAATTCAGTAGCTTCAAGAGCTCGCCGCAAAAAGATTCTTAAGAGAACCCGCGGTAATTTTCTTTCAAGAAGAAATGTTTGGACGGTAGCAAAGAATACCTATGAGAAAGGTCTTACTTATGCATACCGTGATCGTAAGAACAAAAAGCGTTCTTTCCGTGCACTTTGGATTCAGCGTATCAACGCAGCTGCACGTCAGTATGGTATGAACTACTCACAGTTCATGGGTAGAATCGCAAAACAGAATATTGGTCTAAACCGTAAGGTTCTAGCTGACCTTGCCATGAATAATCCTCAGGCTTTTGAGGCAATCATCAATTCTGTAAAATAGTTTGATGATGAGCTTGAAGGAAATCTTCGACAATAAGTGGGTAAAGCTAGGTTTCTGGTCTTTGCTCTACCTGTTGTGGGTGATTTGGCTCGGAAACTATTGGTGGCTTTTCGGACTCATTGTTCTTTTTGACGGACACATCACTAAAAAAGTGAACTGGCTGTTCTGGAAGAAGGAGTACAAGGAGGGAGAAAAGAGGAATGCCTTGCTTGACTGGCTTGATGCTATCATCTTTGCAGTCGTAGTTGTGACATTCATCAACATCTTTTTTTTCAGAGCATTTAAGATTCCTTCTTCTTCAATGGAGAGTTCTCTTCTTACTGGAGACCATCTCTTTGTTGATAACATTACATACGGCCCAAGAGTGCCACAAACTCCGCTGACAATACCTTTCACACACAACGTGCTTGGGGCATCAGGAAAAGAGTCTTATTCGACACTTATTCAGAATGACTACAGACGATTGAAAGGATTCCGTAATGTCGAGACCGGTGACTATGTAGTATTTGGATTCCCTAATGGAGATACAGTACTGACAAAGTATCCTACTGAAGACTATTACATGTTGGCAAGAACAGCAGGAAGAGATTACACCATCAGGAACTTCGGACCGATAAAGGTTCGTCCTGTTGACAAGAAAGATCATTATGTCAAAAGATGTGTAGCCGTAGCAGGCGATACTCTTGAGATAAGAAATGCTCAGGTGTACATCAATTCTCAGCCGCAGGAGGTCTGGCCGGGAGTGCAGAACACTTATACAGTGATGACTGCCGGACACAGAATCAATCCTAAGAGTTTGGATAAACTTGGACTGAATGTAGGTGAACTAAGATATGATCCAGAGTTGCCAGGATATCCTGAAATGCCGCTGACAGCAAAGATGCTTGAAGAGGTGAAGCAGTATTCCAGCGTTATAGAGATAACTCCAAATATTGACAATTATCCACCGGATTATCCGGACTCTTATCTTACAATTTTCCCTTTTGTAAAGGGTTTTAATTGGACAAGAGATAACTTCGGACCTCTATGGATTCCTGCAAAGGGGTCGACAGTGGAACTCACAGTTGAGAATCTTCCTCTTTACGAGAGAATAATTTCAACATACGAGTCTAATAAACTGGAGGTAAAGGACGGAAGGATATACATCAATTCAGAGGAAGCAAGGTCCTATACTTTCAAGCAGGATTATTACTTCATGATGGGAGATAACAGACACAATTCTCTTGATTCGAGATATTGGGGTTTTGTTCCTGAAGATCACATAGTCGGAAGGCCAGCTGTAGTCTGGTTCTCATCAGATGGAAACAAGAAGTTTCCAAAAAATATAAGGTGGAAGAGGTTTTTCAAATTCGTGTAGAATCTTGTATAATTCAAATATTTACACGATATTTGCAACCCCTAAAATTTGAATAATTAAAAAAATAATAATACAATGGCAAAGGTTTGTCAAATTACTGGAAGAAAGAGAATGATCGGTAACAATGTCGCTCATTCTAAGTTGCGCACAAAGCGCGTTTTCGCCCTGAACCTTAAGACCAAGAAGTTCTGGTCAGAGTCAGAGCAGAGATTCATTACACTAAAAGTATCTTGCAAGGGTATGAGAACTATCGAGAAGAATGGTCTTGACGCTTGTCTTAAGGATGCTCAGAAGAAGGGATATATTAACCTTGTTTAATTTTTTAAAGTATGGCAAAGAAAGCTAAAGGTAACAGGGTGCAGGTCATCCTTGAGTGCACTGAGCAGAGAGAGAGCGGTGTACCAGGTATCTCAAGATACATCACTACTAAGAACAAAAAGAATACAACTCAGCGTCTAGAGCGTATGAAGTACAATCCATACCTCAAGAAGGTTACACTTCACCGCGAGATTAAATAATTAGGAGGAATTACAAATGGCAAAGAAAGCAGTCGCAACCTTCAGTGCTAAAGCAGGCGCTAAGAGAATGGTAAAATGTATCCGTATGGAGAAGTCACCTAAGACAGGTGCTTACGCATTCAAAGAGGAGTTCGTAGAGGCTGAGAAAGCAGCAGAGTTCTTTACAAAGAAATAATTTCTCTAGATAATTGAAAAAGAGGTTTGAACATAAGTTCAAGCCTCTTTTTTTTGCGTTCTTTTTTGACTATATTTGCAAGATTGTAATATTGTGCCTTTGTGGCATTTAAAGAATGTTTATATGGGATTTTTTGACAAAGTGATTCAGAAGACAAAGCAAAGCTTTTTCAGCAAGCTTTCTCATGCAGTAGCGGGTAAGTCTAAGGTGGATGACGATACTCTTGACGCTATTGAAGAGGCTCTTATCGCCTCTGATATGGGCGTGGACACTACTTTGAAGATTATTGAGAATCTTGAGGAAAGAGTAGCAAAAGATAAATTCATAAGCTTCGATGAACTCGTAGGTATGCTTAGGGAGGAGATCGGTGATCTTCTTAACCTTAAAGAGGATGAGACCCTTGATGATGAGGTGATCCCTTTCGACTTTACAAAGAAGCCATATGTCATCATGGTTGTAGGTGTAAACGGAGTAGGAAAGACAACTACAATCGGCAAACTTGCAAGCAAACTCACAGCACAGGGTAAGAAGGTTGTTCTCGGAGCAGCAGACACGTTCAGAGCGGCAGCTGTAGACCAGCTTACAATCTGGTCAGAGCGAGCAGGAGTCGATATCGTCAAGCAGGCAATGGGATCAGATCCTGCTTCTGTTGCTTACGATACAGTTTCCTCAGCAGTTGCAAAGAATGCAGATGTGGTAATCATCGATACTGCAGGACGTCTTCACAATAGAGTGGACCTTATGAACGAGCTTACAAAGATCAGAAATGTGATGAGAAAGGTCGTTCCTGACGCACCTCACGAAGTTCTTCTAGTTCTTGATGGCTCAACAGGACAGAATGCCTATATGCAGGCTAAGGAGTTCTCAAAGGCTACAGATGTAACAGCTCTTGCGGTGACAAAACTTGATGGATCAGCAAAGGGAGGAGTTGTTATCGGTATCGTAGACCAGTTCAAGATCCCTATCAAGTTTGTCGGAGTTGGAGAAGGAATTGATGACTTGAGAGTTTTCAACAAGAGAGAATTTGTAGAGTCTCTATTCTCAGTAGAAGACATTAAATAAGACACATAATCCAGAATAATAATAAATACTGATATATATGAAGGTTTCATACAATTGGCTCAAGGACTATCTTGAGTGTGACTTGACTCCAGAGCAGATTTCAACCGCTCTTACCTCTATTGGACTTGAGGTTGATGGAGTAGAACAGGTAGAAGAGATTCCTGGCGGTTTGGCAGGAGTTGTTGTGGCTGAAGTTGTTGAGTGTGTAGATCACCCGGATTCAGACCACCTTCACATCACTAAGGTGAATATCGGCCAGCCAGAACTGCTTCAGGTTGTTTGTGGAGCTCCTAACGTAGCTGCAGGACAGAAGGTTCTTCTTGCTACAGTAGGAACTGTTCTTGGCGAGGATTTCAAGATCAAGAAGTCAAAGATCCGTGGCGTAGAGTCATTTGGTATGATCTGCGCAGAGGATGAGCTTGGTATCGGAACAGGTCATGACGGTATCATGGTTCTTGATCCGGAGGCAGTGCCAGGCACAGCAGCAAAAGACTATCTTCAGCTTGAGACAGATGCTGTGATTGAGATCGGTTTGACAGCGAACCGTGTAGATGCAGCATCGCACATCGGAGTGGCAAGAGACCTATATGCATATCTTAAACTAAACAACATCCCTTGCGCATACAAACTTCCGGAGGTAAGCGCATTCGCGGAGGGAACAGAGGGCATCAGTTCATCAACAGAACTTGACGGAGCAGTACCGGTAGTGGTAGAGGCACCACAGGGCGCACCTCGCTACAGCGCTGTCACAATCAAGGGCGTTAAGGTTGCCCCATCACCAGAGTGGCTACAGAAGAAGCTTCTTTCAATCGGACAGCGCCCGATCAACAACATCGTTGACATCACAAACTTCGTTCTACAGGAGGTAGGACAGCCACTTCACGCCTTCGATGCAGCCAAGGTGACAGGCAACAAGGTTGTTGTCCGCTGGGCTCAGGAGGGTGAGAAATTCGTCACTCTTGATGGAGTAGAGAGAACACTCAGCTCTGCCGATCTTGTTATCGCAAACACAGAGAAACCAATGTGTATTGCAGGTGTCTTCGGCGGTGAGGAGTCAGGAGTTACAGAGTCAACAACAGATGTTGTGCTTGAGAGCGCGTACTTCAACCCTGTGTCAATCAGAAAGACATCTAAGAGACATACACTTAAGACTGATGCTTCATTCCGATATGAGAGAGGCGCAGACCCTCTTGTAGTGGAGTATGCTTCAAGAAGAGCTGCTCTTCTTATCCAGGAGATTGCAGGCGGAACTATCGTAGGAAAGGTTCAGCAGGTGGACTCAGAGACAATCGCAAAGAAGGAAATCGAACTTGATTACACAAGAATCCAGAATTTCGTAGGAAAGCAGATCGGTGGACAGGTAATCGAGGATATCTTGACATACCTTGGTTATGAGTTCGTGGAGAAGACAGCTGCTGAGGACGGAACCCCTCTTGCTTCCAAGGTTCTTGCTCCATCATATATGATCGATGTTTACAGAGAGTGTGACGTGGTGGAGGAGATCCTTCGAATCTATGGCTATAACAATATCGAGCTTCCTACAGGCGTTAGAATGTCAGTGAACGCTACTGAGAAACCAGAGCCAGAGGCAGTAAGAAACTCTATTTCAAACTTCTTGGCAGCAAATGGCTTCGTGGAGACAATGAACAACTCTCTTACAAAGTCAGACTACTATAGCAAGCTTTCAACATATCCAGAGGAGAAATGTGTCAGAATCCTCAATCCACTAAGTTCGGATCTGAACGTAATGCGTCAGACTCTGCTTCTTAACGGTCTTGAGGTAATAGCATACAATATCAACCGTCAGATCAATACTCTAAAGACTTTCGAGTATGGTTCTGTATACGCAATCAAGCCAGGTGCAGACGGCAATAGCCTTGAGTCATACTATGAGAGCCAGAGATTTGCTATGTTCATGTCAGGCTCAAGTGAGAAGTCATGGAGAATAGACTCTCAGAAGGGAAGCTACTTCCAGCTCAAGGGCTATCTTGAGCTTCTTCTTAAGAGATATGGTACAGACCTTTACTCTCTTGAGTATGAGGCTGCTCCAGCAGACCTTTTCTCTGAGGGACTTATCTATAAGATGCCAGGTACTGGCGAGCAGCTTGCAGTAATGGGTACAATCAATCCTAAGCTTGCTAAGCAGTTCGGTATCAAGCAGCCTGTCTTCGCAGTTGAGATCAGCTGGCCACTACTGTTTACTCTTGTCAAGAGAAACAAGATCAAGTACAAGGAACTTCCTAAGTTCCCAGAGGTCAGACGTGACCTTGCACTTCTTCTTGACGAGAATGTAAGCTATGCAGACCTTCGTAAGACTGCCTTCAAGGTAGGTAAGAAACTACTTAAGAATGTAGGCCTGTTCGATGTGTATAGAGGAGATAAGATTCCAGAGGGCAAGAAGCAGTATGCCATGAGCTTTGTTCTCCAGGATCTTGACAAGACATTGACAGATACAGATGTAGAGAAATTCATGTCAAAGCTTCTCGGAACATTCACTCACGAATTCGGAGCTGCACTTAGATAATGAAAGGCAGAATACTAAATATTCTACTGCTTATTACAGTTATTCTGCTGGCTTTTTCTTGTGGAAAGAAACAAAGGATCATTCCAAAGAAAGAGCTGGCACAAATCTATGCAGAGATGTTTCTTGCAGACCAATGGGTTCATGACCATCAGAACTACAGACGAACTGCAGATACGACATATATCTACCCTGTCATCTTCGAGAAATATGGATATACAATAGAAGACTATCAGGCGAGCATAGATTATTATATAAGTGATCCTGAGGACCTTGTAAAGGTTATGGATCGCACAAAGATGATATTGAACGCAAGAGCAGGAGAGCTTCGAATCAAGAAGGATATTCAGATGAGAGAGGAGGAAAAGAGGTTCAAGCGCAAAAGATTCAGGAAGGAATACAAGATGTTCTATGACAAGATCAGAAGTCTTGACTCGCTCAACAGAGGAGATAGTCTGATGATCTATTATATGGATAGTACTGTAATGCACTTCCTATATAATCCTGAAACGATACTTGATTCAATATACAAGGGTCCAGGACTTCTCTTCCCAAGAGATTCCGCTGAACTCGCCCAGGAAAGAAGGGACTCAGTAGCAAGGGCGGATTCAATCGCGCGCGCAGACTCCATCAGGCTCGAGCAGCTCGTGAAGAACAGACCTTACGCAAAAAGGATGACGGAAACCAATTCAAAGCAGATCAAGTCTGTAGCAACACCAATCAAGAAATGAGAAGAATAGCAGCAAAATACGTCTATCCGCTAAGCGGCACAGAACCAATTATCAACGGTTACGTTGAGGTGGAAGATGATGGAACCATCATCTCCTGCGGCGCATGCGACTCAGTCGCTGAGGAAGCGGAGTACTACGATGGAGCAATAGTGCCAGGCTTTGTCAATAGCCATTGTCACGTAGAACTCTCACATCTTCATACAAAGTTCGTCAAGGGTACAGGAATGGCAGGATTCATCGATCAGATCAATGCTTTGCGTGATTGGGCTGGAGCAGAGGTGAAGACCAGGCTTGTGGAGGAGTGGATGGATGTGATGTGGAAAAGAGGAGTGTCTGCAATGGCTGACATCAGCAACGATGATTCATCCTTCCCTGTGAAGAAGGTGTCTCCTATGTACACAAGAACCTTCCTTGAGGTCTTTGGAAGTGAGAAGGAAATGTGTGAGGGTGTGATGGCTGATGTCACAAAGCTTAAGGAAACAGCAGACTCATACGGTATTGATGCGGCTCCAACTCCACATTCATGCTACACAATGAGCCCGGAACTTCTTACCGCGTCTGCAAAGGCAGGTCTTGAGTCTGGCTATCTATCATACCACTCTCAGGAAAGTCAGGAAGAAGAGGATCTTATCCTTACCGGAACAGGAGCGATGTATGAAAACAGAAAGAGAGCTGGAATGAGCACTCCACCTGTGCTTGGTAAATCATCTCTTCATTATTTCATCCAGAGACTTGCCCAGGCACATCCTGCACCATACGACGAGCATATTCTTCTTGTACACAATGTCTGCTTGACGCAGGAGGCTATCGATGCTGCGAAAGAGGTGATGAACAAACCTTATTGGGCACTTTGTCCACTATCCAACATCTTTATTCATAATGCCTTGCCACCAGTTGAGCTTATGAGAAAGAATGCTCTTAAGATCACTGTAGGAACAGACTCCTTGTCAAGTAATGATGACTACGACATGATCAGGGAGATCAAATGTCTACAGGATAATTTTGAGGGACTTGAGCTAGGGGAAATCCTTACATGGGCATGTACAAACGGAGCTGAATTCCTTTCAAAAGAGAAGGAATTGGGTAGAATTCTTCCGGGAATGAAGCCTGGCCTGGTTCTTGTCAAAGGCATCGACGAGCTTGGCAGACTCACTGATGGATGTACATCTGAGCGTTTGGTCTAATCAAAAATAATTGTATATTTGTAGATTGTAAAAGTATAGATATGACAGAGATATTAAATAAGTATGGTTACGCCCCAAATAGGGACGCTATTGATAGAAGCCTAGGACTGATTGCCCAGAACCTTGAGAATGTTGTAAGCGAGCAGGTCTTGAAGGACTGCTTTGGTATGATGGATCTTACAACCCTAAGAACCAATGATACTGCGGCAGATGTGGAGAAACTTGTAAATAAGGTAAACAAATTTGAGCAGGAGTACCCTTCATACCCACTTCCAGCTTCAATTTGTGTATTCTCAAACTTCGCGAATGTAGTTGCGGCAACCAGAGCAAATTCAGATGTTCATGCAACAGTAGTTTCTGCTTGTTTCCCATCATCTCAGAGCTTCCTTGAGGTTAAGCTCAAGGAGTGTGAACTTGCTGTTCAGGCAGGTGCAGACGAGATCGATATCGTTCTTGCCCTTAACGCTTTCCTTGCAGGCGAGTTTGACAGAGCAGCGGAGGAGATCCGTGAGGTCAGAAGAGTGATTGACGCAGAGGCAGCAAAACTTGGAAGAAAGGTGGTACTTAAGGTTATCCTTGAGACAGGTCTTCTAGTAACTCCGGAGGCTATTGCAGCTGCATCATTCCTTGCAATGGAGGCAGGTGCAGACTTCATCAAGACATCTACAGGAAAGGTAGACGTAAACGCTACTCCAATGGCTGCTTACATCATGTGTGAGTGTATCAAGGTATACTTTGAGAAGACTGGTGTAAAGGTTGGTTTCAAGCCGGCAGGTGGTATGACAACAGCAATGGATACAGTAAGCTACTACTCAATCGTTGCTACAGTTCTTGGCAAAGAGTGGTTGAACAAGGAGTATCTACGTTTCGGTGTAAGCCGAGTAGCGAACTCAATCTTGTCTACTGTTGAGGCAAAGACTGTTTCCTTCTTCTAAAAAGTTGCTTTTTTTTGCACTGATTTTTAAGAAAAATACGCAATGTAAGGCCTTAGAATCCTGATTTTATAACTTAGCCGTGTACCATTTCCGTACACGGCTAAGTCTTTTCTATTTTTGCCCATAATGAATAAAAAATTTAGTTATGAGGCAAAGTTTTATTACACTTCTGGCAGGCATGGTTCTATTGTCTTGTCAGACAAAGGGTCTAGATCTTGATAAAGATATAGACTACGAGTATGGACGCACCATCTCTCATGGTATGATAGAGCTAGGACAGCGTCTTGACAATCCTTACAAGACAGAGAATATAAGGGAGGCATACGTTTCCTTATATCCTACCAAGTCAAGGGAGGAAGTGAAGACTACCAACTATTATGTTCGTTTTCTTCCTCATTCTGAAGAGGAATTCAATGAACTTTTGGCTGAAGGACTTATTCTTGTTGACCATCCTCTGGATTTTGAGATTGTAAAGGAAGGGGACTGGTATCATGATCCTGAAATTCCAGATGATGAATATACTTGGCAGTATGCTGTAGTACCGACCGATTTTGATTTTAAGGACTATAATTATGAGATGATAGATGAATGCTTCATCTCAGAAAATAGGGCAGGAACAAGGTCTGATGGTGTTGATTGGGATGCAGTAGAGGCAAGAGCTTTCGCCCTTACAGGTAATGCTGATAAACTTGGTCAGATCACAAGGTCAGATGATTCTCAGGGCCCTGCACGTCCGGAGGGACGAATAACCATTGTAGATGAGGATGCTTTCGGTGGAAAACCAGTAGGTGTAAGTGGAGTGATGGTTTTATGTAACTCATTTGTCAAATTCTCAAAGGCTTATACAGATAAGGATGGCTTCTATAAACATGATGTGGAGTTTACTTCGAAGGTAAGGTATTCTCTTGTCTTCAAGAATAAGATGGGATTCTCCATCGGTTTTAACTTCATTATTGTGCCTGCTTCTGTCTCTACCCTTGGCAAGGCCAGTCCTCAAGGAATAAATATGACAATTACCAGGGAGTCAGAGGAAAAACTTTTCAATAGATGTGCTGTAAACAATTCAGCCTATGACTATTATGAGAGATCTTCAGATGAGGATATGAATGTTGCTGCTCCTCCATCTGATTTGAGAATCTGGATTTTCCATAATATGGTTCCAAGCAGTGCACCAATGATCCACCAAGGCGCACTTATCTCTGCAGGAGTCTTGAAAAGTTTTATTGGTAAGGCGGAGTTCATTGTAACTCTATTCGCTCCGGACATTACCATTGGTCTGAAAGGTAGGGAAGATTATAGTTCTATCTATGATTCTGTCGTTCATGAACTTGCCCATGCATCTCATTTCAGTAAGGTGGGAAAGAGTTATTGGAATACCTATATAAATTACGTCATGCAATCTTATATCAAGTCCGGAAAGATGTATGGAGATGGAACCGGTGATGAAGCTAGTGTCTGTGAACTTGGTGAAATGTGGGCCTTTCACTTGAATAATAAACTGCATAATGAGAGATATGGCGGTTCTTGGCCATCTTTCGGCTCGTCATATTGGTTCTATCCTCAAATCTTCAGATATATGGAGGAAAGGGGAGTGAAGACTTCAGAAATCTTCAATGCTATGGGAGAGGATGTAAGAACCAAGGAGCAGTTGAAGGAAAGACTAAAGCAGAACTGTCCTTCTAAATCAAGTGTAATCGATCAGGCCTTCAACAGATATACGTATTAAAGATGTATAAGGAATTGCTTTTAGTAGCCAGCTCTATCATCATTATAGGCTGTTCTGTAAGGGAAGACAGGGAAAAGTGTCCCTGTGAGATTCTGCTTGACTTTTCTAAGGAAACCAGAAAAGAAAATCTCTGCATTGCGGCTATCAATGACAGAGGAGAATTCATTCATGATGAGCGCATACTTAAGCTTGAAAATCCCATTTATTCATTTAATGTTGAACCATCAGATCAGATATATCTTGCAGTAGCTTCTTATGCAGAGGGATTTCCAATAAATCTTCCTCCTTTTCAACCTCCTTATGGGCAGGAATATTATAAACAATATGCTATCTTTTCTTCTATGATGCCCAGGGGTGGTCTGATCAGAAAGGAAATAGCTATGCATAAGATTTACTGTGAGATAGAGATAAGCTTTACTTCACATCCTATGGAAGGTGTAGATAAGGTGAGTATTGAAGGAAGAGTCTCCGGCTATGAAATGAATGGAAATCCTATGGAAGGGGCCTTCAAGTGCGTTAAAGATGTGGAGCAAGCTTCTGTGTCTATGATAGTGCCAAGGCAGAAGGATGATAGTCTGGAACTTATGATATATTCAGAGGATAAGAGACTGGTCTCGTTTGCCTTGGGTGAGCATATCGCAGATATGGGTTATGACTGGACAGCTGAAGATCTGGAGGATATAAAAATCGAGATAGACCTTGTAAATAAAAGGATCTATCTCGACTCAGATCTATGGGGCAGTTCCAAATTTTATAAACTTGAAATCTGATTTCCTGAATTACCACTGTGCGGCCTTTTCCATCTTTGCAGCAATCTCTTCTGTGCAGAGATTTCCGATGGAACCGGCATGGGTGTGGCCAAGGGCAGCTGCTGTCTTTGGCTCGCCCTCCTTAAAGCAGGCAGCCTTGAACTTACCTTCATTAACTTCGATTCCAACAGTTCGATATGCATCTCTGAATGGCATTCCTTCAAGAACCCTTCTGTTGACTTCCTCTACTGTAAATAGATAGTCATAGATAGGAGCTTCGAGGATATTCTCATTCACGCTGATATGCTCTAGCATATACTTAGTCATGAACAGACATTTGTGAATTAACTCAAGTGCTGGGAAGAGGATGTCCTTAAGTAGCTGGAACTCTCTATGATAGCCGTGTGGCATATTGCTGCATAGGAGGGCGATCTCATTTTCAACAGACATTACTCTGTTGCAGTTGCCTCGGATGATTTCCCATACATCAGGGTTCTTCTTATGAGGCATGATGCTAGATCCTGTTGTCAGTTCATCTGGGAACTTGATGAAACCGTAGTTAGGACACATATACATACAGCAGTCGGCTGCAAATTTGTTCAAGGTCAAGGCTACTGATCCGATTGCGCCGGCCACTGTCCTTTCTGACTTTCCTCTGCTTAACTGAGCTGCAACCGCATTGTAGTTGAGGTCTGCAAATTCAAGGATCTCTGTTGTCATCTTTCTGTTCAGAGGGAAGGAACTTCCATATCCTGCAGCAGATCCAAGAGGGTTCTGATTGACTACCTTGTATGCTCCTGAAAGGATGTGCATGTCGTCAACAAGGGCCTCTGCGTATGCTCCGAACCACATTCCGAATGATGAAGGCATGGCAACCTGTCCATGGGTATAGCCAGGCAGGATGATATTCTTGTGTTTCTCGCTCAGTTCCTGAAGCAGTTTGAAGAGGGCAAGAACCTCATCCTTAACTGCGAGAACCTCATCTCTCAAGAAAAGCTTCACGTCTACCAGAACCTGGTCATTGCGTGAACGTCCTGAATGAATCTTCTTACCTATGTCTCCTAGTCTTCTTGTAAGAAGCATCTCCACCTGTGAGTGGATGTCTTCAACCTCATCCTCCAGGATAAAGTCCCCTGCTTCAATCTCTTTCAGAATCTTATCCAAGGCTTCAGTAAGCACTGTGAGTTCTTCTGGTTCAAGAAGTCCGATGCTCTCCAGCATCTTGATATGTGCTTTTGATCCCATGACATCGTACTTTGCAAGTCGCATGTCAAGGATTCTGTCGTTTCCTACTGTGAAATTATCCACCAGCTCGGTTGCTGATGTTCCCTTATTCCAAAGTGTGCTCATAATTATTTTCCTAATACGATTTTTTCTGCTGTCTTGCGAAGCTGTTCTGCTCTGTCTGCAGAGATTCCGCAATCTGCCGCCTTCTCATTGAAAGGCTCCTTAGTTATCAAAAGGTAGTTTACACAAGCCTTCAGATATGATCCATAGAATGACTGGTGGTGGTTGTCATTTGCATATAGGTTGCCATTGAACTTATTTGCTTTTGCTTCAACGAAGGCGTCACCGATGTGTGAAGCCAAGGCACCATTCAACCCTGCCATATAATTTACACCCTCTTTAAGAAGATTGTTGAGGTTCTCTACAGTCTCGAAACCCATGCAGTTCTCTTTCTCGTAACCCCAAGTGTGCTCAAGAATGATCTGGCATTCAGGAGAGTGCTCAAGAACCATTTCTGATAATTTCAGATAGTCCTCAGGCACGTAGGCGTACTTCTTTGAATCCTTTGCGTAACGCGCAGCTGCAAGACTCTGATCCTGAAGGAAGGCATAGTCATACACCTGAGCATCAATTGCATCCTTGGTCAATAGAAGTGATGTGTGCTGACCAAAGGTCTGTCCACCCTTAAGATGTGAGAATACGTCAAAGTAATGACCCTGGCTCCAAGCAAGCTCCTTAAGCAAAGATGGAGCATTGTGGTAATATGTGAAGGAGTTTCCAAGACAAAGGACAGATGTTGTGTCCTTTGGAACCTCTGTTCCGTAATTCTGGATGTAAGAACCTACGAAGCCGTGTTCAGCAAAACCTACCCAGGCGCTCTTGCCCTTCTCAAGAGGTTCTCCCTTGCATGAAAGGTCAGCTGCAACTCTGAATCTGATCTTAAGTACCCCGTTCTTTATCGCCTTGTCCAGACGGAAGGTCTGGTAGATGCTGTTGTGCTGGTATCCCTTTGCTCCTGTACCTGAACATCTGAATGTATACTTGATTTCCGGATTCTCCTCAGCTGTTCGAAGATCGGTCTCTGAACTCTTCCACTCCTTTCCATCAAGAATCTCTGCAATGAAATACTTAGGGGAGTGCGGAGAACTCATGACAACAGCATCAATCTCGATATGGCTGCCTGCCTCGATATAGTTTACCGGTGTGCTGAAAAGAATGTAGTCTCCATTCTCAAGATTATTTACCTCAGCCTTGTTGCCTCTGATTCTATATTCGAATTTTCCCTGATCCGCTGCATCTGCGCTTACGGCTGTGATCTTCGCAGGCGCTCCTGTCATAGCACCAAGATAGTGGTCTTCTCCAGTCCATGTGCCCTCGTAGAGAGGTGTGTTTTCTGTACTAAACTGCCATTTTGCAGGAAGGTCTGCAATCTCAAACTTAGGCTGCTGGCAACATCCTGCTGCAAGAATCAATGTGGCCAGGATTGCGGTAAATCTCATGTGTTTCATGTCTTTATGCTTTATTGATAACTTTCTGTCCTAGTTTTTCAATGAATTTCAGGTAGCTGCTTACGCCTTCTGCAATCTCACTTCTGAGTATATACTCATCCTTTCTATGAGATCTGGAAGAATCTCCTGGACCCATCTTTATGGCATCGCAACTGATTCTCATCCAATCTGATGTGGTAGGAGATGAGAATGTCTCAACATCCATCTCTTCAGCAACTTCTATAAGAGGAGAACCATCTTTGCTAGCACTGGAGCGGTTCCTGAGGTTTCGTGGAGTCAGCCTGCTTCTGCATATAGCCTGCAGTTCCTGCCATATCTGCTCATTTGTATATTGCTCAGTCGGGCGGATGTCAATGACGAAAGAACAGCTGTCCGGGATTACGTTATGTGCGCTACCTGCATTGATCTGGGTGACATTCACATTCACTTCTCCCATAAGTGTAGAGACCTTCTCAAATTTATGTGCTCTGATCTTCTCAATATCCTCAATCGCAATGTAAAGTGCATTCACACCCTCATTTCGCGCAGCGTGTCCACTCACTCCTTCAGCAAGACCATCAATCACAAGCAAGCCTCTCTCCGAGGTAGCAGCCTTCATGCAGGTCGGTTCGCCCACAATGGCAAAATCAACCTCATCCTTAAGCTCCTTCCACAATCCCGACATTCCATCAGGACCTGAACGCTCCTCTTCGCAGCTCAACACAACAACAAGGTTCATCGGAAGCTTGCTTGAGCGAAGGCACATAAGCGCAGCAAGCATGGCAACGGCGCAACCGCCATCGTCATTGCTTCCCAATCCGTATATGACTTCGTCAGCATCAAGGCTCTCGCCTCGAAGTCTGCTGATGACCTCTGCAGCCTGTGATGCGTCTGCGGTGTATGGGTTGAGGCTGTATCCCTCAGTCGGAGCAACTGTGTCGATGTGGGCGCACAGCATCAGCGTCTTTTTCTGAGGGTCGCGTTTGCTGTGGTGGCAGATGATGTTGTTTCCTTTTCTGATGAACTCGAACCCTTCGGCTTCCAGCCATGAACAGATGTGACTGCATACCTTCTCCTCCGAGAAGGTCTCAGAAGGTATGGCAACCATTTCGCGAAGCAGGTCAGCGGCCTTGTTTATGTGGCTTCCAGTCATAGATGATGTTGTCTTATAGTGTCAGACGTGTTTCGATGTCATTGCTGAGGTTGGCAGCATGTTTGATGACGACCTTTGATACTCCTGCTTCTATCGCCTTGAATGAATTGGCAAGCTTAGGAAGCATACCATCAGCAACCACGCCTTCCTCCTTTAGAGTTGCGAACTTCTCAGGAGTGATGTGAGGGATGACGCTGTTATCATCATCCTTGTCAAGCAGAACTCCGTTCTTCTCAAAGCAGAAGATAAGGTCTACCTCATCATTTGTGCTGCCATCTTCCTTGTAGTTAGCAAGGGCAGTTGCGACAGATGAGGCGATAGTGTCTGCATTTGTGTTGAGCAGGTGTCCCTTGCCGTCATGGTTGATGGCACACATTACCGGTACGATACCCTGAGCAAGAAGAGAGTGCATGAACTTTGCATTTACGCTTTCTCCCTTTACGTCTCCTACATAACCGTAGTCAACCTCTGCACCCATCGTGTCAGACCAGATAGGGGCGCGTTTGGTTGCGTGGATGATGTTTCCGTCTGCTCCTGTAAAACCTAGGGCATTGCAGCCTTCTGCCTGAAGAAGGGCAACGATATTCTTATTGCACCATCCTGCGTAGACCATGGTCACGATGCGTAGAGTCTCTTCATCAGTCACACGACGTCCGTCCACCATATTAGGCACCATTCCCATTGACTTCTGCATCTGACTTGCCATGACTCCACCGCCATGGATAAGTACCTTAGGACCTTCCAGGGCAGCGAAGTCAGCAACGAAGCGCTTAAGCATTTCTGGGTTGTCAACTACGTTGCCACCTATCTTTATAACTTTTATAGTCATTTTTCTATAGGGACTTTAGGATTTCTTTAAGGACTGTCTGAGCAGATACGACTCTGTTTGCAGCCTCTGGGATAACGATAGACTGAGGACTTTCGATAACGTCGTCAGTTACGATCATATTTCTTCTTACCGGAAGGCAATGCATGAAGTAGGCATTGTTTGTAAGGGCCATCTTCTCTGTGTCAACTGTCCAGTCTCTGTCTGTGCAGAGGATCTTTCCGTAGTTCTCACCTTCGTATGCCGACCAGTTTTTTGCATAGATGAAATCAGCTCCCTCAAAGGCCTTGCGCTGGTCGTATTCTACCTTTGCTCTGCCGACAAACTTAGGATCAAGTTCATATCCTCTAGGATGTGTGATGACAAACTCGTAGTCTGTCATATTGATTCCCTCTGCAAATGAATTTGGAACGGCCTGAGGAAGGGCCTTTGGATGAGGTGCCCAAGTCATGACGATCTTTGGTTTCTCTGTCTTCTTGAACTCTTCGATTGTGATAAGGTCTGCAAAGGTCTGAAGCGGATGTCTTGTTGCCGCTTCCATACTGAAGACAGGCTTTCCTGAATGTTTGATGAACTGCTCGATAATGACCTCGTTGTAGTCATCCTCCTTGCTCTGGAACTGAGCGAATGAGCGTACTCCGATGACATCACAGTAGCTTCCCATCACAGGGATTGCCTCAAGAAGATGCTCAGGCTTGTCTGAGTCCATGATTACTCCTCTCTCTGTCTCAAGTTTCCATGCTCCTTGGTTGACATCAAGAACGATTACATTCATTCCAAGGTTCATCGCTGCCTTCTGGGTGCTGAGTCTTGTGCGGAGACTTGAGTTGAAGAAAATCATAAGGAGGGTCTTGTTGCGTCCAAGATCCTGGTCTGCAAAAGGATTCTCCTTTACATATTTTGCAGCTTCAAGAGCGGCCTTAAGGTCGCCAAGCTGAGTTACTGACGTGAAATGTCTCATGACTGTTATTTTGTAAGTGATTTCCAAGCGGCGACGAAGCCTTCAGCTGTCTCCTGCGATACTGTAAGTGAAGGAAGAAGGCGGATGACCTTTGCTCCTGCTGCTCCTGTGAAGTAATGCTTCTCGAATAGCAGTTTATCTCTTAGACCTACATATTCGTCGTTAAGCTCAAGACCGATCATGAGTCCTTTACCACGATACTCCTTGATGGCCGGGTCGTTCTTGAAGGCCTCCTCGAAATATTCACCGATCTTTGCTGCGTTTTCTACAAGGTTCTCGTTCTTGATGATATCAAGGACGGCGATAGCTGCTGCGCAGGCAAGGTGGTTTCCTCCGAATGTAGTTCCAAGCATACCGAAGTCAGCAGGAACAGCAGGAGAACTTAGAACTCCTCCGATAGGGAAGCCGTTACCCATTCCTTTAGCTGTGGTGATGATATCCGGAGTTATTCCATAGTGCTGGTGGGCGAAGAACTTACCTGTTCTTCCATAACCAGACTGAATCTCATCAAGGATAAGCAGGGTTCCGTATTTTGTACAAAGCTCGCGAAGCTTGCCCATGAAGCAGGAAGTAGGCTCGAAGATACCTGCAACTCCCTGGATTCCTTCGATGATGACAGCGGCATAACTCTCGCTCTTAAGCTGCTCCTCAACGGCATCGATGTCGTTAAGAGGAACGAAGGTGATGTTGTCTGTCTTGTTGAACTCTGCCTGAATCTTTGGGTTGTCAGTGGCTGCTACAGCTCCTGAAGTCCTTCCGTGGAAGGCCTTCTTGAATGCAAGAACTTTCTTTCTGCCTGTAGTAAAGGATGCAAGTTTGAGGGCGTTCTCATTTGCCTCAGCACCGCTGTTGCAAAGGAAGAGGTTGAAGTCCTCGTAACCGCTTACTTCTCCGAGCTTCTTTGCCAGTTCTTTCTGCAGGCTGTTCTGTACTGCATTAGAATAGAAACCAATCTTGTCAAGCTGGTCTTTCAATGCCTGAACATATACCGGGTGGCCATGACCTACTGAAATTACAGCATGTCCTCCGTAAAGGTCTGTATATACCTCGCCCTTGTTATCCCAGATAGTTGTATCCTTAGCCTTTACAGGCTCGATATCCCAAAGTTTATATACTTGTAATAAGTCCATGTCTAAAATCCGCTAGGTTTGAGTTTGAGACCTGTTGTCTCGTCAAGTCCGAACATAAGGTTCATGTTCTGGACAGCCTGTCCTGATGCTCCTTTCACGAGGTTGTCGATGATGGAACTGATATGTACATAGCTGTTATGAAGCTCTACGTGAACAAGACCCTTGTTTGTGTTTACAACCTCTTTCAATGAGATTCCCTCCTCGCTGTAGAACACGAAAGGAGATTCTGCATAGTAGTTCTTGTATAGTTCCTTATAGTCTTCAAGTGACATTCCCTCAGTTGCGCGTGTGTATACACTGGCAAAGATTCCTCGTGTGAAGTCGCCTCGCATAGGAACGAAGTTAACGATTGGTTCCTCCTTTCCTGATACCTTCGAAAGGTTGAGCTTGATCTCGCCGAGATGCTGGTGAGAGAAGTTCTTGTAGATGGAAATGTTATTGTCGCGGTAGCTGAAGTGTGTTGTTGCTCCCGGCTTCTTTCCTGCTCCTGTTGAACCTGTGAGGGCTGTTACGTGTACCTCATCGTTGATGAGACCCTTGCTTGCAAGCGGCAGAAGTGCCAGCTGGATTGCTGTTGCGAAGCAGCCAGGGTTTGCTACGTTCTTTGCGTTGCGGATCTCTTCTTTTGCACTCTCGCACAAACCGTATACGAAGTGGCGGCCTGCGTAGTCTCCGTCAAGGCGGAAGTCGTTTCCAAGGTCGATGATCTTACAGTCTGGACTGATTTTATGTGTGTCAACAAATTCTCTTGACAGACCATGTCCAAGGCATAGGAAGATTACATCGCACTCGGCAAGCTCTGTTGTGAAGCAGAGGTCTGTCTCGCCCAGAAGATCTCTATGGACTGAAGAAACTGGTGTTCCGTCTGATGATGTTGTTGTGGCAGAAACAATTTCTACCTCAGGATGGTTGAGGAGGATACGGAAGAGTTCGCCTCCCGTATATCCTGTACCTCCTGCTATTCCTACTCTGATCATGATTATTTGCTGATTACGTCCTCAGCGCTCTCAGAGTTCACTGCGTAGAAAATCTTGAGAGGGTTAGCGAGAACCTTAGTGAATCCTACAACGTCCTGACCTGTGAATGAGCGGTTTACCTCACCATATGAACCGAACTTAGAACTCATGAGGTCGTGCTCACTCTTGATTCCAAGAACTGCAAAGTGGTATGGCATGAGCTGAATTTCAACCTCTCCGCTAACTTTCTCTTCCATTGAATCCATCATTGCCTCCATGTCTCTCATTACAGGGTCAAGGTACATTGCCTCGTGCATCTGCTGGCCATACCAGGCTGCAATCTGCTCTTTCCAGTAAAGCTGACCCTTTGTGAGAGTGTGCTTCTCAAGAAGGTGGTGTGCCTTGATGATGATCATTGGAGCTGCTGCCTCGAATGCGACACGACCTTTGATTCCGATGATAGTGTCTCCCACGTGGATGTCGCGACCGATTCCATATGGAGCAGCATCCTCGTGAAGTTTCTTGATGAGCTCGACTGGATTCATCTTTACTCCGTTGTATGATACTGGCTCTCCCTTCTCGAAACCGATCTTGATGTGCTCAGTTCCAGTCTTGGTTACCTGGATAGGGTAAGCCTCTTCTGGAAGGTAACCGTCTGATGATAGAGTCTCAACTCCACCTACGCTTGTGCCCCAAAGTCCCTGATTGATTGAATATTTAGCTTTCTCCCATGAGAAATCGAAACCATTTGCCTTCAAGTAGTCGATCTCCTCCTGACGAGTAAGGGCAAGTTCTCTGATAGGAGCGATGATCTTTACCTCTGGAGCAAGAATCTCGAATGCGATGTCAAAACGTACCTGGTCGTTACCGGCGCCTGTGCTTCCATGGGCAACGCAGTCTGCGCCAAGTCTCTGCACATGCTTAAGAATCTCCAAAGCCTGGAATACGCGCTCTGAACTTACAGAAAGAGGGTAAGTCGCGTTTTTAAGAACGTTTCCTGCGATAAGGTACTTGAGACCTTTCTTGTAGTAAGTCTCTGATGCGTCAACATTTACGTGTGATGCAGCTCCAAGAGTAAGGGCGCGCTCCTGAATGAAGTCCTCCTCCTCTTTGCTGAATCCGCCAGTGTTTACCATGATAGTGTGGACCTCAAGTCCAAGTTCGTTCTTAAGATAAGGGACACAGTATGATGTGTCCAGGCCGCCGCTGAAGGCGAGTACTACTTTTTTGCTCATATTGTTTGTTTTTTTGATTATTCTACGTCAAACTGTGCACGGTCGGTAACGTGGATATGCTCCTCCGGGTCGTATAGGAGGCCTGTGCACAGACACATCTTGAAATTATTTGCCTCAAGAATGTTCCAGTTTCTACATCCCTGACAGCCTTTCCAGAATTCAGGGTCGTTCGTAAGTGCGGTAAAAGGCACAGGTCGGAATCCAAGTTTATAGTTCATCTTCATCACAGCAGCTCCTGTTGTGATACTGAAGATCTTGGATCCAGGGAAAAGCTCCTGGGAAAGTTGGAATATCCTTGTCTTTATCTGCATTGCAATGCCCATTCCGCGGAATGCGTGGGCTACGATAAGTCCTGAGTTAGCGACATATTCTTTGCCACCCCATGTCTCGATATAAGAGAAGCCGGCGAATCTGCCGTCTTCGGAAATAGCAATCACTGCTTTTCCTGCTGTCATCTTCTCGATTACGTACTCTGGGGTACGTCTTGCGATACCGGTACCTCTTTCTCTTGCGGAGATGAATACTTCTTCGCAGATCTCATCGGCATATTTTGCGTGGCTTGCGTCAGCCACCAATATGTTAATTTTCATCCTGTTCAAATTTAGTTTTCACTATGTGAAATAGGGCAAAATCCCCGAAAATATAAAATCGTGGAAAGTTACACATTTCTTGAATCAAATCAAACAATCTGATTTTATAATTTATTACCTTTGCAGAAAATTTTTGAACTTTGGCAAAGAAAAAGAAAGGTCCAGCGGTAGATCCCGAGTACCTGAAGAAACAGAAGGCCTCATTGGTGAGGAAACATAGGCAGGTGATATATCTCAACGACAGCGAAATGGCTGCTATAGACAGGTACTGTGAGAAGTTCCGTGTCCAGGCCAAGGCATCCCTCTATCGCGAGGCTATTATGGAAAAGGTTCTATCTGCTCTGGAAGACAATCATCCTACTTTATTTTAGGCTGCTGTCTATCACGACTCTTTCAATTCGTCTTGGAACTGAGGTCAGAATCTCGTATGGGATGGTTCCAAGAGTCTGGGCAAGCTCTTCTACGCTCGGATTCTCTCCGAAGATAGTTACTGTATCTCCTACTTTCGCATCAACTCCAGTGATGTCAAGCATACTCATGTCCATACATATGTTTCCTATTGTAGGCACAAGATGACCATTGAGCATGAATCTTCCAGTTCCGTTACTTAGATGACGGTCAAGCCCATCTGCGTAACCAACTGGAATCGTTGCAATTACAGTTCCTTCTGGAGCGATTTGCCCTTTGCGACCGTAACCAATGGTTCCGTCAGAAGGCATGAGTTTCTTTACCTGCAGAACCTTGCATTTGAACGAGGCTACAGGGGCGAGCTTTATGCCCTTGACTGAGCTGACTCCATAGATTCCGATACCAAGTCTCACCATGTCGAACTGATATTTTGTGAAGCGCTCGATTCCTGCGGAGTTGAGGATGTGATACATAGGCTTGTATCCGATCTCATTTGTGATGAGGTCGGCATTCTTCTGGAACAGGTTGATCTGCTCTATTGTGAAGTCATCATACTGATGGTCATCAGCTGCTGCAAGATGGGAGTATACAGACTTTACCTTTACCCTGTCTGTTGTTTTCAGAAAGTCTGTGAGTTCGCTGATCTCATGCTTCATGAAACCAAGACGGTGCATGCCTGTGTCAAGTTTGATGTGAATCGGAAAGTGCTCAGCCTCACGTCTTTCGAGAATTGAGCAAAGAGTCTTCAGTGCTCCAAGATTAGGGATGCAAGGCTCAAGATTATTGTCAATGATCTCCTCAAAAAAGTCTTCTCCAGCTGTGAGGATCATGATAGGTGTATGGATACCAGCCTGTCTCAGTTCCATGCCTTCGACAGGGTAGGCTACTGCCATATAGTCAGCACCTGCATCCTGCATGAGTCTGGCGAACTTCACTGCTCCATGTCCATATGCATTAGCCTTGATCAAAACCAGAAGCTTGGTTTTTGCCTCTAGTTTAGACCTGAAGTATCTATAGTTTTTTAGACAGCCGTCTAAGTCAATCTCTAATCTTGAAAATTCGTCGTACTGCACAATCGCATAAATTTAGTTTCAATCTGCAAAATTATCACTTTTTCTGACAAATCGTCATATATTTGTGTGTTGGTTCGAATTTTGAGACCATATCAACGAACTTAAAGTAAAACTAGACAGAAATGATTTATTTGATTTTTATCCTGACAATGGTTCTGGGCATGGTGGTTCAGGCTATGTTGACAAACAGATTTGAGAAATATTCAAAGGTTCCTCTCGGAATGTCTGGAGCTGAGGTTGCGGAGAAGATGCTTCGAGATAATGGAATTTATGATGTGAAGGTAACTCATGTTTCAGGTCATTTGACAGATCATTACAATCCTGCTACAAAGACCGTGAATCTAAGCGACGGTGTGTATTCAAGTCGCTCTGTTGCAGCAGCGGCGGTGGCTGCTCATGAGTGTGGTCATGCACTTCAGCATGCCAGAGCCTATGCTCCTTTGAAAATGAGATCAGCCCTTGTACCTATAGTCCAGTTCTCTTCGAATATAGTTCAGTGGGTGCTTCTTGCAGGAATCATCCTCATCAATACCTTTCCTGGTCTGTTGTGGTTCGGAATCTTTCTTTTTGCAACTACTACCGCCTTCAGTTTTATTACATTGCCAGTAGAGATAAATGCAAGCAGAAGAGCTGTAACCTGGTTGTCAAATGCAGGAATAGTTGACTACAGAACTCAGCCGATGGCAGTAGATGCCCTAAAATGGGCAGCTTATACATACGTGATTGCGGCAATCAGTTCGTTGGCAACCTTGCTATACTACATCGGAATAGCAAGAGGTAGAGATTAAACAAAAGTTTTTTATTAACTTTGACCTTATAAACCTTAATCGATAAAATTATGAACAAAGTAATAGCGAGCCCAGAGGCTCCAAAGGCAGTAGGACCTTATTCACAGGCAATTCTTGCAGACAAGACTCTTTATATTTCAGGACAGCTTCCTGTTGATGGCGCTACAGGAACAGTAGCAGAGACAATCGAAGATCAGACACGTCAGTCTTTGAAGAACCTTAAGGCTATTCTAAACGAGGCAGGAATGGGATTCGAGGATGTTGTGAAGGTAACAGTTCTCTTGGACGATATTAAGAATTTTGCTGCTATGAATGCTGTGTATGCCGAGCATTTTTCTGGCGCATATCCAGCACGTATCTGCTACCAGGTGGCTGCCCTTCCTATGGGAGTCAAGGTGGAGATTGATGCCGTTGCTGTAAAGGCATAGTTTAATGAGTAAAAGAAATATAATTACTTGTATAGTGCTGATAGCGATTCTCTCTGCGGGAATCGCTGCTGCCGTTTATTACCTGTATGCAGACGTTCCTGGTTATCCATGGTCGGAGAAGAACGTGGCCAGACTTGAAGCTTCATCAAAGACAGAAGTAGCGACAGAGGATACAGTTAAGGTTGAGGTTGTTGCTGCAGAGACGCCAAAGGAGGAACCTCAGCACGCTCAAGAGCAGAACGTTCAGGAACAGAAGGTTCAGGAAGTTAAGGCAGAAGCAAAACCTGCAAAGGTTGAGGTTCAAGTGCCAGCTGGGCCTTTTGCAGTGAAGAACATAGCGACAGGAAAGACTGCGTATATCGGTCAGAGCTCAGATAATTCCCTTTATATGGAAGAGGATGGAAAGACATTGTGGTCAAAGGCTTTCTCATCCAGGATCTGTGGAGCAGTAAAGGAAATGGATTATTTTGAGAACGGTAAGCTGCAATACGTATTTATTTCAGGATCAAGTCTTTATCTTATAGATAGAAACGGAAATAATGTCAAGGGCTTCCCTAAGACTCTTAAGAAGGAAGTTCTCATAGGACCAGCAGTCTATGATTTCAATAAGATCAAGAAGTACAATATAGTAGTTCTCAATAAGGACAATACTATTGACATGTACAATCTTAAGGGTGAGAGACCTAAGTCATGGGTGGGCATAAGTTCAGACGAGACAATCCTTGAACTCCCAGAACTTATCAAGATCTCAGGAAAGTCTTATTGGAAGGTGAAGACTCAGACAAAGACACAACACTATCCTTTCTATGGCGGTAAGCCTGTAGAAGTAAAGTAATATCAATATGAAAAAATTTGACAGCAGCTATATTGAAATGGCCTCAGTATGGGCAAAGAACTCATATTGTAAGCGCAGACAGGTGGGTGCCTTGCTTGTCAAGGACAGAATGATAATTTCTGACGGATATAATGGAACACCGTCTGGTTTTGAAAATAACTGTGAGGATGAGAATGGAGTGACAAAACCTTATGTCCTTCATGCAGAGGCAAATGCCATAACAAAGGTAGCCAAGTCTGGAAACAGCAGCGAGAATGCAACCTTGTATGTGACAGCCTCTCCTTGTATAGAGTGTTCTAAACTCATTATTCAGGCAGGAATCAAGAGAGTTGTCTATAGAGATGAGTATAGACTTACAGATGGCATAGACCTTCTAAGAGCCGCAGGTATCGAAGTAGAAAAAGTAGATTAATGAAGAATTTTTATACTTATATGGTAGCGCTTCTGGGAATAGTTCTAGGAGTGCTTCTTACTTTAACGACATCACATTTTTTTCTTGGAAAGAAGCAGTTTGATGGCGATTATAACAGGTGGAGAAAATTGAACCTTATTCTTCAAGAGGTTCAGAGAAACTATGTGGACACTATAGATATGAAGTCCATGACAGATGCTGCTGTAGAGTCTGCGCTGGCAAAGTTGGATCCACATTCCGTATATCTTCCTCCAGTTGATAGAGAGGAGTCTGAAACTGAACTTTCAGGAAAGTTTGAAGGAATCGGTATTACTTTCAACGTTCCAAATGATACTGCTATTGTATTGAATACTGTACCGGGAGGTCCATCTGAGAAGGTGGGACTTATGTCAGGAGACAGAATCCTGAAGGTCTCAGGAAAAAACATTGCAGGAGTAAAGTTCCCTCAGGATTCTATGATAAAGCTTATGAAGGGTCCTGCATGAACAAAGGTAGACCTTATCATTGGCCGTGACGGCACTGAAATGCCATTTGAGATTACCAGAGACAAGATTCCTGTAAATTGTATTGATGCAGCCTTTATGGTTAATGACACCACAGGCTACATTAAACTCGCAAAGTTTACTCGTACCACATATCTGGAGTTCGCCCAAGCTTCTGTAAAACTTCTCTCGGAGGGTATGACAAGACTCATCTTCGACCTTAGAGACAACACCGGAGGTTATTTCGATCAGGCTTATAGACTTGCTAATGAGTTCTTGGAGAAGGGAGATATGATTGTGTATATGGAGGGAAGAAACCGTCCTAAGAACGAGTATAGGGCAGACGGTAGAGGTTCTCTTAAGAATATCCAGATCTCAGTTCTTGTAAATGAAGGATCTGCTTCTTCCAGTGAAATCTTCGCCGGTGCAATTCAGGATAATGATAGGGGAGCGATCGTAGGAAGAAGATCATTTGGAAAGGGTCTTGTTCAGGAACCTATCAACTTTACCGACGGTTCAGGAGTGAGACTTACAGTAGCGAGGTTCTACACTCCATCCGGAAGATGCATCCAGAAACCATACTCAGATGATTATGCCTACGATATGTATGAGAGGTATCGCCATGGAGAAATGACGAATGCGGACAGTATGAGGGTGGATAAGAGCGAACAGTATTTTACAGTCGGAGGCAGAATAGTTTATGGTGGAGGAGGAATCATTCCTGATATCTTCGTTCCTATGGATACAACTGCTGCGTCTAAGTTCTTCATTGGCTGTAATAAGAAATCTACTCAGATGAGATTTGCGGCAGCTATGTTTGACAAGTATAAGCCGGAACTTTCCAAGATTGAGGATTTCAATGTGCTTCAGTCTTACCTGAAAGGTCTGGATCTTGAGTCTCAGTTCCTTGCCTTTGCCAAGTCAAAAGACAAACTTACTCCTGACCCTAAGAAGTGGGCGGAGACAAGAGAGTATATGATGCCTCAGGTGATCGGTCTTGTAGGAAGATATTCAAAACTAGGCGAAGAGGCCTTCTACAGATATTATATGAATCTTGACGATACTATAGAAGCTGCTCTTAAGAATCCTTCAGTTGTAGAAACCGGTTTCGGAAAATAGCTTCTTGACTTAAGCTACTGAGCAATAAATTTATAGACAATGTCTCCAAGCTGACGGGCTGGAGCTGTAGTAGAAGCGGAGAACTTGGATAGTCTGGCAGCTCTGATTGCAAACTTACAAAGACAATCATCACTTGATGAAACCTCTTCCTTGATTTTTGCGGCTATGACATTGCCGGCATTGTCTACAGTAATGATTACAGTCACCTCACCTTCTCCATAGCATCTGTATGCGGGGATCTTGAGGTGACTTGCTTTTCTACCGTCCAGATTGTATGACAGAACTGATGGACCGGAGTATTCTCTCTGCTCGCTCTGAGCCTTATCTGCCTTCTTTCCGGTAAGTTCTACAGTTTCCTCTCGAGCATCCTCTGAAATTGCAGATTTCTGGCCGTTTTTAAGTTCATCAGCAAGTCTTTGAGCATCTTTGTAGAGTTGGTCGGCGTCAGTGTTCCTGTCGTCTTTAAGTGTGGAGTTTCCTCTGTCTACTGCATAGTTGCGGATCTCGCTTCTGTTGCTGATTTCAGCATTGCGGATCATCTCCTCAAGACGCTTGCTCACCTCCTCCTTAAATTCCAACTCCTTCTGAAGTCTTTCAACCTCTTCAATTGCAGAAAAATCCATGACAAAGCTCTGCTCGCGGGATAGTTCTCTTGAAATTCCTGCAAGCAATAATATAATAATCACCGTGAGATGGAATATCACGGTGATATATAGTCCGGCTTTGTCTTCTTTTCTCATTATTTGAATGACTTCTCAATAGTGGCGCTGATCATGTCGATAGCCACCTTGTTATGTCCTCCCTGCGGTACAATGACATCTGCGTATCGTTTGCTTGGCTCGATGAACTGAAGATACATTGGCTTTACTGTCTTGCTGTATCTTTCGATGACAGTATCTACTGTCTTGCCTCTTTCAATGATGTCTCTTGCCATGACTCTCATCAGTCTGTCATCATCATCTGCATCTACAAATATCTTGATATCCATCTCCTTGCGAAGTTCAGGATAGGTGAAGATCAGGATGCCTTCGATGATGATCACATCTGCAGGATCTACAGTAACAGTTTCAGTCTTGGAACGCGAACATGTTATATATGAATAGACAGGCTGCTGGATTGACTTTCCTGCCTTAAGCTCCTTAAGGTGCTGGTTCAGCAATTCAAAGTCAATTGAGTCTGGGTGGTCGAAGTTCAACTGCTGTCTTTCCTCTGGGCTAAGATGGCTTGAGTCTTTGTAATATGAATCCTGAGGAATTACTACTACCTTGCCTTTAAGCTGTTCTGTAAGGGAACGTACAACTGTTGTTTTGCCTGAACCGGAACCTCCGGCTATTCCTATAATTAACATCTTCTTTTATTTAGATCCCCGATCAGGTCGGGGATGACGATTAGTATTCAGCGTTCTTTGGAGTTCTTGGGAATGGGATCACGTCACGGATGTTGCTCATACCTGTAACGAAGAGAAGAAGTCTCTCGAAACCAAGTCCGAATCCACTATGAGGGGCACTTCCGTATCTTCTTGTATCAAGATACCACTCAAGGTTCTTTCTGCTCATTCCTGTCTCATCAACTCTCTGCTCGATCTTCTCAAGTGAAGACTCTCTCTCAGAACCTCCGATGATCTCACCAATCTTAGGGAAGAGGACGTCCATTGCACGTACTGTCTTACCATCCTCATTCTGCTTCATATAGAATGCCTTGATATCCTTAGGATAGTCTGTCAGAATCACTGGCTTCTGGAAGTGCTTCTCGACAAGATATCTCTCGTGTTCGCTCTGAAGGTCTGTACCCCAGCTGATAGGGTATTCCCAATCAATACCTGCAGCCTCAAGAATCTTGATACCCTCTGTGTATG
>JAEIGA010001917.1_pt1 | contig 33126 bp, 28 predicted proteins | sample 9270691 | NCBI WGS metagenome assembly JAEIGA01 (sample SAMN17057246, study PRJNA624740) | gut metagenome | biome: biome; isolation source: fecal sample | host: Bos grunniens | place: China: Xizang | collected 2019 | reverse complement strand
GACACACCTGTGCCTCGCTCCTCGTAGCACTGAACGAGAATATGAAGGTAATCCAGGCGTATATGGGACACAGCACGATGAGCATAACGGCAGATACATACTCGCACCTTGACACCCGTGCAACGAGCATCGCGGGCATGAAGCTCGGCTCACTCATAGGAAACAAGGACGAATAAAAAGACAAATGCGGTGAAAAATTACACCGCCTTAAACAAAGAATAAGGGGTACGGAAGAATGAAGAAAAACGGTGAACTCTCACTTGAACAGTTAAGACAAAAGCTACATATCAGCAAACGCAAAGCAGCTTGGATGCTACAAAACGGTGTTATCCCGTGTAGAATTGTAGATACTCCAACTCACCTCCGTTACTACGTTAAGAAAGAGGATTTGGAAGCATATTTAGCTAAATCTCAAAGTGAACGTTCAAGGGAAATTCCCGTTGGTGTCTTCTCCTCCCGTAAAGAAAATTCTCTGCCACTCGAAAAGGGTGGCAGAGACCATAATAGTGTAAATATAACCTTGACTAGCAACGAAAGAGCGATGTTCACGCACCTACTTGAAAAGCGAATGGAAATATACCCCGATGCGATGGACATAAACCGCGTTGCAAAGATAACCGGTTATTCCCGAACTACAATACTAAGACGAGTGCAAAACGGTGATATCTTCGCAGTGATGATGAACGACGAGTACATGCTATCGAAAGCGAGTGTAATAGAGTTCTTCGCAAGCGATAAAGCGTTTAAGATATATAATAAGTCAAAGTGGCATGAGAAAGCGATAGAGTATTTGTGGAAGAGGTTGGTATAGCTATAAATTAGTTGCTTGGTGTCACAGAAATATCTGCTATTGCTTGTTTGATTTCAGATAATTGCTGTTTTATATCCTCGAGCTGAGATATATTTGTCTTATCGTCGATATCAGCAACTTGCTGTTGTAATTCTTCTATTGCACTCCGAATACTGCTTAATTCTTCCTCGATTTGCTCTTCGTTATCATTTAAAGTTGATTGTATACTAATCAACTCTTGATTTATCGTTTCTAAATAATCTTCTGTGGTTTGGGTTTGAAACAAGGGGATTATGTTACCCAGTATAACCGAAATAACAGATACCGCTAATGCAAAAATTGCTATCAATCTGTTAATATCATTTGATATAGTCTCCTTTGTCTTGAATTTTTTCTTGGCATATGTCCGCAGAGCTGTGGTAGGAACAAATTTTTTAGTTAGAAATTCTTTGCACATCAACAAGCGTTCCTCGTTGATTATCCAAGTTGTATCTGAATAATCATTCAGAAAACGCTTTGGCTCTGAAAGAAACATATCATTTAGTACTGATTCTACTGGAGAGTATGTTTCTCCATCTTTTTTGATAACGATTTTAGCTTTTGGCGTGGACTCGTCTATTTCTTTGGGTTCAAAAAAGAATCCTACGTCTTGCGTTTCAAGTTTTTTATCCAATTCAAGAATTAACGACTCTTCCTTTAAGTAATGCCAAAGAGTTAAAAAATCTATCAACAATTCATAATCATTAACTACCTTTACACCTTTAACAAAATCTAAGTCGTATTTTACGCCCTCAAACTCGTAATGAATTGCCGGAGCATTATCAACTAACACGGGCTCTTTTATTATATAATCGTCTTCGGTGATTTTATCTTCGGGCTTAAACATCGGAAGGCCATAAGTACCTTTAATAAAAATAGAGTCTTTTGCTACTTTATACTTTTTGTCGCCTTCGACATCCATAAACCTCTTTTTTATCGCATCAATATCGTATTTTTCAACACGAAAATTATTAGTAGATTCCAAATAAGAAGCTATATCATAAATTTGTCCGTTTATGATTTTGCCAACGATATCTTTCTGGTGTTTAGTTAACTTCATATAGTCTCCTCAAGGTGTAAGAATTAATGATAATATTTTACCATAAACAACCATGTTTGTCAATTTACAGATCGAGTCTTGCGAAGGAAAAAGAGGGGTATTCGTCTTTGACGAAGATACCCACACCCTGCGCCTGAAGAGCGAGCTCTTCGATCTTCGGGTGGGGTATGCGAACCCCATTCTGCGACTCAGAGAGTCACAGAGGGGAGTTAGAATCCTCTCATTCCAAGCAAAAATCAAAGCACCAACCACAAGGATTGGTGCTTCATTTTTGGCGCAGGAAGAGGGATTCGAACCCCCGTGCCTTTTGGGCAAACGGTTTTCAAGACCGCCTCGTTGTGACCGCTTCGATATTCCTGCGTATTAAATTATGATTTTAGAAAGTGTTAGATATTACGTTAGATATGCGAGTTTTTGCATTTTTCGGAGTCCCGAAATAGTCAGTGAAATCAAGGGGTTTCGGCTTATTTGCGTCCGCTTGACCGACAAATTTTCAAGACCGCCTCGTTGTGACCGCTTCGATAAGCCTGCGTATGCAGCGCGATTGCTTACATATAATAACATACTTCCTTTGAGTTGTCAATATTCTTTTTGAAAAATAAAGTATGAAAATTGGGTTAAGGTACGCGTATATTTATTTCATAAGGTACGCGTATATTTATTTTCACCGCCTTGACATAATTTTCTGTTCGTGGTAAAATATTATGATAGAAATTTCTCGGGCTTGCCCGAATGGGAGGATAATATGAGAAAAACCAAAATTATATGCACGATAGGACCTGCAAGCGATAATGAGGACGTTATAACCAAAATGTGCCTTGAGGGTATGAACGTTGCCCGTCTTAATTTTTCGCACGGCACACACGAGGACCACGAGGAGAAGATCGCGCTTATCAAGCAGGTCAGGGAGCGTCTTGCTCTTCCAATAGCGATAATGCTCGACACCAAGGGACCCGAGTACAGAATCAGAACCTTCAAAAACGGCAAAATCAAGCTTTCCGACGGAGATAAATTCGTCTTCACCTCAGAGGAGGTAGAGGGCGACGAGAATCGCGTTTCGGTATCCTATAAAAATCTGCACAACGAGCTTGCTCCCGGTGACCACATTCTTCTCAACAACGGTCTTGTAATTTTCGAGGTTGAGGCAATCGAGGGCTGTGAGATTATAACACGCGTGCTAACGGGTGGCGAGCTTTCCGACAGAAAGTCCATGTCCTTCCCGGGCAAGGTGCTCAAGCAGGAGTATCTGAGCGAGCAGGACAAGGCGGATCTCCTTTTTGGCATTCAGCGTGAGGTTGACTTCGTAGCGGCATCCTTCGTTTCCTGCGTTGAGGACATCAGAGCTGTGAGAGAATTTCTTAACGCCAACGGCGGAGAGCGGATTGACATTATAGCCAAAATCGAAAACAGATCGGGCGTTGACAACATTGATGAAATATGTACCATAGCAGACGGCATTATGGTAGCCAGAGGCGATCTGGGCGTTGAGATTCCCTTCGTTGAGGTGCCTGTGGTGCAGAAGTACCTCATCAAGAAGTGCCGACTGCTTGGCAAGAGAGTTATCACCGCGACAGAGATGCTTGAGAGTATGATTAACAATCCTCGCCCCACCCGCGCGGAGATTTCCGACGTTGCGAACGCAGTATACGACGGCTCGTCGGCTATTATGCTCTCCGGCGAAACAGCGGCAGGTAAGTATCCCGCGGCGGCTGTGAAGAGTATGGCTGAGATTGCAGAGTTCACCGAGCGCGGTATCGATTACAAGCAGTGGTTCCGCTCCACAGAGTTCCGCATCAGAAACAATATAGACGCAGTTTCGCACGCGACCTGCGCTATGGCGGTTGATACCGACGCTAAGTGCATCGTTGTAAATTCTATGAGCGGTCAGACCGCGAGAATGGTAAGCCGTTTCCGTTGCCCCGTTGATATTATCGGTATGACCACCGACGAAAGAGCGTGGCGTAAGCTTAATATGAGCTGGGGCGTTACCCCCGTGCTTTCCGAGGAATACAGCTCCATCGAGGTGCTTTTCTATCGTGCTCTCGGCGAGGCGAAGAGAGTCAAGGCTCTCGCTAAGGGCGACAACGTCGTTCTGACGGGCGGTCAGATAAACGGCAGACCGGGTAACACCAATATGATAAGACTCGAAACTGTAAAATAAGGAAGAAAAATGACAAAATACGACGTTATAGCCTTTGATCTTGACGGTACGCTTTCCGACCCTGCCAAGGGACTTCTTGACGGGTTCGTCTACGCCTTCAAAAAGCTCGGTATAGACTACGGCGAGCGCGAATCTCTCCGCCGCTTTATAGGTCCTCCGCTTGCGGAGGAGTGGTCACGGGAGTTTGGCTTTACAATGGAGGAGGCAGAGCACGCAGTCGAGCTCTTCCGTGAATACTATAATATCTACGGCTGGTGGGATAACACTCTTTATCCGGGCATCGCGGAGCTGCTTTTTGCGCTGAAGGAGGCAGGGAAGACGGTTGTTCTCTCGACCTCAAAGCCGCAGGATACCGCAGAGGATATTCTGAGGCTTCACAAGCTCTACGGCTACTTCGATTTTATCTCGGGTCACGACTATAAATCAAGGCTCAGAGAGAAAAAGTGGGAGGTTCTCGAATACGCGCTTGACGCCGTAGGCGTAGGGAAGAGCGAAGAGGAAAGAGCGCGCTGTATACTTGTGGGCGACAGAAAATACGACGCTGAGGGCGCGGCAAGGTGCGGCATTGCCTCGGCGGGTGTCAGGTGGGGACACGGAAGTGAGAGCGAGCTTTCAGCCGCGGGCTTCACTCACGTTGTGAGCACGGTAGATGAGCTGTATAATATACTGTGCAGAGATTGAGAAAAACCCGATTATAGTTACCACAAGTACATTTAAATAGAAAAAACAAGACCTCGGCGAATTGCCGAGGTCTTGTTTTAATAAAATCAGTTAGCGTCGTCCTTCTTAGCAACAACCTGGGTATCCTTGTGGTAACCGCAAGCCTTGCACACACGGTATGCAAGATTGTACTCGCCACACTTAGGGCACTTTACAAGGTTGGTGGGAGCCTCAAGCTTCCAAACGCTGGAGCGTCTCTTCATCTTTCTGGAATGAGAAACCTTTTTCTTTGGTACTGCCATTGTTGATTACCTCCTATGTGAGCATGCGACACACGCATTCTCGGATATATTTTATTTATTTTCTTCTTCTTTTTTCAGCTTTTCAAGCAGAGCGCCAAGCGGCGCCATTCTCGGATCGATTTCCTTTCTCTGACAGCCGCACTCGCCCTCGTTGAGGTCGTGACCGCACTTGGAGCAGAGTCCAAGGCAATCCTCGCGGCACAGAAATCTGACGGGAAATTCCATCTCAATCTGCTCGCGGAGCGGCTCGTCCATATCAAGAAAGCCGTCCTCGATTATCGCATAATCGTCATATTTACTATCGTCAGGATCGCTCAGAAGTTCTCTCGGGGCGACAATTTTCTCAAGGTCGAGGGAAAAGCATCCGCTGACAGGCTTAAGACATCTGGCGCATACGGTCCGGTAGTTGACCGACATGGAGAGTGTCATTCGCATATATCCTGCGGTGTTGGTAATCTCACCCGCAACCTTCATGGGAGAAGGAAAATCCACGCCATAAAGAAAGCTCGAGGTATCCTCGGGGTCAACGTCCAGCGGCAATTCGTAGTCAAAAGTCAGCAGTCTTTCGCCAGCCAACAGCGGTCTCAAATCAAGCTTCACGCACTCACCCCTTATGTTTTGTCGACGTCAGGGCATAGTTTAGGCTATGTTGTCCCAAAATCGTACAACATATTATATAATCTTTTAATGTGTTTGTCAAGTGTTTTTTTTATTTTTCGGGAAAGTTTTTTCGGGGCTCTTTTCAGGCGTGCTTTCACCCTTAAGATTTATAAAATCTTGATTGACAACGAAGCCCTGTTGGTGTATAATCTATCGTGTAACGTTATGCGCGAAAAGCGAAAAAGGAGAGCCCACTATGATGACGGATATTGAAATAGCTCAGTCGGTGACACCCAGGCACATTCTTGATGTTGCAAGAGATGCCGGAGTTGACGAGAAATACGTCGAGCTCTATGGCAGAAGCAAGGCAAAGCTTGATTTGTCACTCCTTACCGACAACGCCGATAAAAAGGACGGTAAGCTGATACTTGTCACGGCGATTACTCCTACACCCGCAGGCGAGGGAAAGACCACCACCACGATAGGTCTTGCCGACGGAATGAAGAGAATTGGCAAGAGGGTTGCAGTTGCTCTGCGCGAGCCTTCGCTCGGTCCCGTGTTCGGAATCAAGGGTGGCGCCGCAGGAGGTGGATACGCTCAGGTTATTCCTATGGAGGATATTAACCTTCACTTCACGGGAGATTTCCACGCTATCGGAGCGGCTAACAATCTGCTCGCGGCGATGCTCGATAACCATATATACCAGGGCAACTCTCTTAACATAGACCCCAGACGCATAACCTGGAAAAGATGCGTCGATATGAACGACCGCCAGCTTCGCTTCGTTACCGACGGACTCGGCGGCAGAGTGAACGGTGTTCCGCGTGAGGACGGCTTTGATATTACCGTTGCGTCCGAGATTATGGCGGTGCTCTGCCTGGCTTCCTCGATCTCTGATCTCAAGGCGAGGCTTGCGAGAATTATAGTAGGCTACACATATGACGAGCGCCCCGTTACAGCAGGCGACCTCAAGGCAGAGGGCGCGATGTGCGCTCTTCTCAAGGACGCTATAAAGCCCAATCTCGTTCAGACTCTTGAGGGCACACCCGCATTCGTTCACGGCGGTCCCTTCGCTAATATAGCGCACGGCTGTAACTCGGTTATCGCTACGCGCACGGCTATGAAAATGGCGGATTACGCAGTTACCGAGGCGGGCTTCGGCGCGGACCTCGGAGCAGAGAAGTTCCTCGATATAAAGTGCCGTATGGCAGGACTTACTCCTTCTGCCGTTGTTATCGTCGCTACCGTCAGGGCGCTGAAGATGCACGGTGGTCTTCCCAAAACCGCGCTCGGAGAGGAAAACCTCGAGGCTCTCAAGAAGGGCATCCCCAACCTTCTTCGCCATGTATCGAATATCAAAAACGTCTATAAGCTTCCCTCGGTTGTCGCGGTCAACAGATTTCCGACCGACACCGACGCGGAGATTGACTTTATAATAGCCGAGTGCAAGAAGCTCGGAGTCAACGTTGTTCTCTCTACCGTTTGGGCGGATGGGGGACGGGGCGGAGAGGCGCTCGCCCGCGAGGTTGTCAGGCTCTGCGAGGAAGAGAAGGGCGAGTTCACCTATTCCTACGAGCTGGATGCTACTATTGAAGAAAAGATAGAGGCGGTGGTCAAAAAGGTATACGGAGGCGACGGAATCAGCCTGCTTCCCGCTGCCAAAAAGCAGATTGCGGCTCTCACCGCTCTTGGATTTGACAAGCTGCCCGTCTGTATGGCTAAAACACAGTATTCCTTCTCGGATGACCCGACAAGGCTCGGAGCTCCCGAGGGCTTTACCGTCACCGTTAAGAACGTCAAGGTATCAGCAGGAGCGGGATTTGTCGTTGTGCTCACGGGCGATATTATGACTATGCCGGGACTTCCGCGTGTGCCTGCAGCAGAGAAAATAGACGTCACAGAGGACGGAGTTATAACGGGACTTTTCTGATAAGAAAATTAACACGGATAGTCACTTAAGCACAATAATGACAACAACTATTTACTCCAGAGGTTGAAATGAAGCTGATAATTGCATCAAATAATGCACACAAGATATACGAGATAAAGAAGATTTTGGGGTGCAAGTTCGATACGATACTCTCATTGAAGGAAGCGGGCATCGCTCACGAAACGGTTGAGGACGGCTCTACCTTCATGGAAAATGCTATAAAGAAGGCAACTGAGATTGCCCAAATATCAGGACTTCCGGCTCTTGCGGATGATAGCGGTATCACTGCTCACGCGCTCGGCAATAAGCCGGGCATATACAGCGCCAGATTCAGCGGTGGGGGCGACGAGGAAAATAACGCGCTTCTTCTGAAGCTGCTTTCCGACAAGAATGATAAGGGGGCGCACTATACCTGCGCTATGGCGCTTGCTTATCCCGACGGCAGACTCGTTACTGCTGAGGGATATATGTACGGCGATATAACCGAGCACAGACGCGGTGATCGCGGCTTCGGATATGACCCGATTTTCGTTCCCGTTGGAGAAAGCAGAACCGTAGCTGAGATGACCGATGAAGAAAAAAATGCGATTAGCCACAGGGGCAGGGCGCTTGCTCTGCTGCTCGAAAGGCTATAATCTGGAGGAATCTATGCTTGATACCGCTATATTCATCATCGAAATTGTTGGAATAGTATCCTTCGCGTTCTCGGGCTCGGTGGTCGCTATACATAAGGAAATGGATCTGATGGGAGTAATTCTTCTTGCTCTCACAACCACCTTTGGCGGAGGAATATTCCGTGATATGGTTCTTGGAAGAATGCCCGCGTTCTTCGTTTCAATGCACCTGTACGTTCTTGTCTGCGCTTTGGCGTCGCTCGTGGTTTTTATACTTGCATATATATTCAAAAGGCAGTTTGTAGAGCATGAGGAGCGTATAATGAGGTTTAACAACTTCGTCGATGCGATGGGACTTGGCGCCTTCACCGTAACGAGCGTCAATATATGCCTTGAGGTTGCTCCCGAGGGCGGTCCGTTTCTTACCATAATGCTTGGTATGATAGGCTCTGTGGGCGGCGGTGTGGTTCGCGATCTGTTTTTGGATACCGTTCCGAAAATGCTGAGAAAGCATATCTACGCGCTTGCCTGTCTTATTGGAGCGGGGCTCTACTATGTGCTCAAGGTATATACCTTCCCTGATAGCGAGGTCGGTGAGATTATCAGCAGCGTTATCGGAATTCTTACTATTTTCGTTATCAGAGTTCTCGCGGCTACCTTCAAGTGGAATCTGCCGAAGGCGATAAGTCAGAGCGAGCTTGACGAGTCATTAAAGTAGTACCCGTGTCAAGAAATTCAACAGCTTTGGAAAAACGGCGCTTAACTTTAAGCATCTGCGATTAGTGCATAGTACACAAATCTACATACGGATTATTCAACGATTGTACCAAAAATAATAATTTTGTAGATTTTTGAAAAAGGTCTTTACAAAATATATTATATGTGTTATAATAATCAACGGCCTATAACTGAGTGTTGTGTAAGGCATTGCTCCGTTCGTGATATTATCCCTGCGTGGCTCTTGCATTTCACCCGCACCTCACCCGGTTTTTGGTAATAAAATTTTAAGAAAGGTGAAGACAAATGATTTCTAAGGAAACAAAGACTGCCATCATTGCTGAGTACAAGATCAATGAGAGAGACACCGGTTCTCCCGAGGTACAGGTTGCTATTCTTACCGATAGAATTAACACCCTTACCGATCACATGAAGAAGAACCCCAAGGACTTCCATTCTCAGAGAGGTCTTTCCAAGATGGTCGGCCACAGAAAGCAGCTTCTTAATTACCTCGCTAAGAAGGATATCGAGAGATACAGAGCGTTGATTAAGAGACTCGGTCTCAGAAAGTAATTCTTTACTTCCCGGGATATATATGAAAGCGGGAGCGGTAAGGACTGTTCCCGTTTTTCATATAACGATTTATCACAGAAAAACGAGGCGCGGAAGTAGCAGTTAATTATGTGTTCGACCTCCGAGCAGATAATTAAGTGCTATGTTCGCTCCTCAAAAAGAAAAACAAAATGGAGGAAAAAACAAAATGGTAGAAAATTTCAAGACATTTGACGACTACAAGGTTTATACCTACGAGCTTGCAGGCAGACCCCTTGTTGTCAAGACGGGCAAGATTGCCGGCCTTGCTAATGGCGCGGCGCTCGTTCAGTACGGCGAGACCACCGTTCTCGCAACCGCAACCGCATCTGCGGCTCCCCGCGAGGGAATCGACTTCCTTCCCCTGTCTGTTGACTACGACGAGAAGATGTACGCTGTCGGTAAGATTCCCGGAGGATTCCTCAAGCGTGAGGGTAAGCCCTCCGAGAAGGCAGTTCTCGCAGGCAGAGTAATTGACAGACCCGTACGCCCCCTGTTCCCCAAGGATCTGAGAAACGACATCTCCCTTCTTCTCACGATTATGTCGGTTGACCCCGATTGCTCTCCTGAGATTACGGCTATGATAGGCGCATCCATCGCCCTTTCCATCTCGGATATTCCGTGGAACGGACCTATCGGCGGCGTTTTTGTAGGACTTGTTGACGGCAAGCCCGTTATCAACCCCACCTACGAGCAGAGAAAGGTTTCCGATCTTGAGCTTACCGTAGCGGCTTCTATGGAAAAGGTCGTTATGATTGAGGCAGGCGCTAACGAGGTTTCCGACGAGGATATGTACAACGCTATTATGCTTGCTCACGAGGAAATCAAGGGCATCGTCGCTTTCATCAACAAGATTGTTGCAGAGATTGGCAAGCCCAAGTTTGCTTACGCATCGGGCGAGCTTGACCACGATATGTTCGACGAAATCTTCGCATACTGCGAGAAGGCCGTTATGGAAGCTCTTGACACCGACGACAAGAACGTCAGAGACGCCAAGATGCAGCCCATTATGGACGATATCGTTGCCACCTTCGAGGAGAAGTATCCCGACATCAAGGTAGTTCTTCCCGAGCTTATCTACAAGATACAGAAGAAGATAGTACGCCGCTGGCTGCTCGTTGATAAGAAGCGCGTTGACGGCAGAAGAATGGACGAAATCAGACCTCTTGCCGCTGAGGTAGGTCTTATTCCCAGAGTTCACGGCTCGGGACTATTCACCCGTGGACAGACTCAGGTTCTCACTATTGCAACGCTTGGCACTCTCTCCGAGGGACAGAAGCTTGAGGGACTTGACGACGAGACCGGCAAGAGATATATGCACCACTACAATATGCCCGGTTACTCCACCGGTGAGGCTAAGGCTCTCCGTAGCCCCGGCAGACGTGAGATAGGTCACGGTGCTCTCGCAGAGCGCTCGCTCATTCCCGTTCTTCCCAGCGAGGAGGAGTTCCCCTATGCTATCCGCCTTGTTTCCGAGGTTGTCAGCTCCAACGGCTCTACCTCTCAGGGCTCGGTATGCGGCTCTACTCTTGCGCTTATGGACGCAGGCGTTCCGATTAAGGCTCCCGTTGCAGGTATCTCCTGCGGTCTTATCACCGCTGAGGATGGCACCTGGGATACCATGATAGATATTCAGGGACTTGAGGACTTCTACGGCGATATGGACTTCAAGGTAGCGGGTACTCACAAGGGTATCACCTCTATCCAGATGGACCTCAAGGTTGACGGTCTGACTCCCGAGATTATCAAGCGCGCGCTTGAAACCACACATCAGGGAAGAGATGAAATTATCGACAAGATACTTCTCGCTGCTATCCCCGCTCCCAGAAGCGAGGTTTCCGCATACGCTCCCAAGATGATTTCTATGAAGATTAACCCCGACAAGATCCGTGAGGTTATCGGCTCTGGCGGAAAGGTTATTCAGAAGATCGTTGCAGATACAGGCGCTAAGATTGACATCGAGGATGACGGCTCCGTATTTATCGCGGCTGTTGACAGAGCCAGCGCTGACAAGGCTAAGGCTATTATCGACGCTATCGTATTTGAGCCCGTTGTTGGCGAAACCTACGAGGGTGTTGTTACCAGAATCATTCCTATCGGCGCTTTCGTTGAGTACGCTCCCGGCAAGGAGGGAATGGTTCACATCTCCAAGCTTCAGAACAAGCGCACCGAGAACGTTGAGGACGTTGTTTCGGTTGGCGATACAGTCAGAGTCAAGTACCTTGGCACCGACGAGAAGGGCAGACAGAACCTCTCTATGCGTGATGCCGCTCCCAAGAGCGACGAGGAGTAATTCGGCCCCTAGCTACAAACCGACATCAAGTGTCAAAAACATTTTCAAGCCGCCCGAGAAAAATCGGGCGGCTTTTCTAGTCCTTGGCTAACCGCTTTTTGACCTCTGCTCGACATCTATAAATAGAAAAAATGACACGCCCGTGGCTAACGATGGCGAAGGCAGGCTGATTGTCAACAAAGCTTTGCATTATGCCCCGCAAGAGCTATCCTGTTGTTTAAGATATTGTCAGTAATGGATAAAAACACTTGCCTTATTTCTACATATTTTTCGCGCTTTTTCATTGCAAAATAACATCTGCTATGCTATAATTTAAAATAGTATGCTCTCTTAATATGTATAAATTGATTAAATACAGATACAGTTTTTGTCCTTTGGACAATAAATTGCGAAAGGTGAAACGATGGACTTCATCAAAAAAGCTAAAAGAAAAATAATTCTCTACGGCATAGATGTGCTTTGCTTTGCGCTAATATACTTTCTCGCTTATTTGTCCAATGAGCTTATAGGAGCCAATGACGCGTTTGAGAATTTTGGCGCGCAGCTTCTTCACTTTTTTCTGTTTGTTGCACTGATTACAGCATCCAGAGCCGTCTGTAGAGTTTACTCCAACGTGTGGCGCTACGTCAACTGCCGCGCATACATCGAGCTTGTATTTGCAGATGCCTTGGGAGGCGGACTTGCGCTTCTTTTATCAATGCTTCTGCGCAATTTTATTGCCTACGTCAGCGCGTGGAAATGTATGGCTATCGTCGCTTCCTTCTGCCTCTTATCTCTGATTTTGCGCTTTATATATCAGGAGATGCACCGCAGAAGCTCGTCGAGTAAGGTTTTCTCCGAGGGCGAGAAAAAGAAGATTGCCATCATCGGCGCTGGTATGATTGGCTCGCATCTTGCCGAGGAGCTTCTATGCTATAAGGGCTCAAAGTACACACCCGTGTTCTTTATTGACTCTGATATGAGAAAGGTGGGAAGCAGGGTTTCGGGTCTTCCGGTATATGCAGACGGAGAGGTCGCTCTTGAAAAAATCAAGGCGCACGGCGTTACGGATCTTATAGTCGCTATAGGTCAGCTCGACCTTGAAAAAATGCAATCTATCTTTGATTTTTACGAACAAACCGACTGCAAGATAAAGGTTTACGATTTTCCCTGCAAGGACGATACCGACCCCGGCTCCAAGCGCGTCATCAGAGAGATTAAGATAGAGGATTTGCTTTTCCGCGATGCGATAAAGCTTGTTGACTCGAGTACGAAGGACTTTTACAAAGGAAAAACCGTTCTCGTTACGGGCGGTGGTGGCTCTATAGGCAGTGAGCTTTGTCGCCAGATTGCGAAATGCGGTCCGAAGAAGCTCGTTATCTTTGACATCTACGAAAATAATGCCTATGATATTCAGCAGGAGCTTGTACTAAAGTACGGCGATAAGCTGAATCTCGAGGTGGAGATAGGCTCGGTACGCGATAGGGCAAGGCTTGAGTGCCTGTTTGACTATCACAGACCGAATATTGTATTCCACGCCGCCGCTCACAAGCACGTTCCCCTGATGGAGCGCAGTAATTGCGAGGCGATTAAGAACAACGTTTTCGGCACGTACAACACCGCCGATATGGCAGAAAAGTATGGAGTTGAGAAATTTATTCTTATCTCCACCGACAAGGCGGTCAATCCGACCAACGTTATGGGCGCGTCCAAGCGTATGTGCGAGATGGTTGTTCAGTGCAGAACGGACAGCAATACCGTATTCAGTGCCGTCCGATTTGGCAACGTGATTGGAAGCAACGGCTCGGTTATTCCGCTCTTTAATAGGCAGATTGCCGCAGGCGGCCCTATCACGATAACCGATAAGCGAATAGTGCGATATTTCATGACTATACCCGAGGCATCGGGACTTGTTATGCAGGCGGGAGCAATGGCGCGCCGCGGCGAGCTGTTCGTGCTCGATATGGGCAAGCCTGTCAAGATAATTGACCTAGCTATAAATATGATAAGATTTTCGGGTCTTGAGCCCTATAAGGATATCGAGATTAAGGAGATTGGACTTCGCCCAGGCGAAAAGCTCTACGAGGAGCTGCTCGTCAAGAAGGGTGAGCTCAACAAGACCGAAAACGAGCTTATCTTTATTGAGAGAGAGGCGCCGCTCAGTCGCGCCGAGGTCGAGCAGAAGATAGAAATACTCCGCTCGGCTGTCACAGAGCACGAAAATGAGCTCACCTCACCCGCGATTACTCTGGCGCTAAAATCGGTAGTCCCCACCTTCGTTGATCCCGACGAAATCAATTCCTCAGCAGAAAATTCAGAGGAAATTAGAAGCACGGCATCATCCGACAGTTGATTTCCAATAAGAAGGTCTATATACAAGGATCTTTCCACACAGAAGTCCTGATTGAAAATAGAAACAGAGCGACCCGCCCCGCGGCAGGTCGCTTCAGATATGTATTAGGTATAACAAGACATAGCCAAACCAAGTTTTAATATTCAAAAATAGTTTTTTATAATTAATTACTGTTGACAATACAACTTTTTTATGTTAAAATAGCAGGGCTGAATAGATAGACACAGCCAATTTATATGCCTGCATAGTTAAATGGATATAATAAACCCCTCCTAAGGGTTAGTTACAGGTTCGATTCCTGTTGCGGGTGCCATCAAAATAAGGTCTGCCCTTGTGGTAGACCTTATTTTGATTTCATCCTCACGGGCGAAAATCCAGTTTCAATAACCCTTTTTATCATTTCTACCATACTTGACATTTTTTCGCGTTTATAGTAGAATAATTAATGTAGAATATAATTAAAAGCCGTATGAGGTGAATATGGATTCGCTTATTCCGAGGGATAAGAAAAGTATAGTCAGAATGTTGAAAAATTTCGCGTACGTTTTGCTCGGAACCTTTGTCCTTGCATTTGGCACGGGGCTGTTTATAATCCCGTTTGAGCTGGTTACGGGCGGTGTTTCGGGTCTTGGTATAATTTTGCACAGGCTCTTTCAGGGAGTACCTTTCCTCGAGGATCTTTCGATAAGCTTTTATGCCTCGCTGGTTAACTGGATTTTGTTTTTTATGGGACTGATATTTCTCGGCAGGCAATTCGCGATGAAAACCCTGGTTTCAACCGTGGTTTATCCCTTCGCGTTATCTATTGCTGTCGCGCTATCGGGAAGTGACGTGCTTGGTGGCTTTTTCAATCTTGCAAGCTACACCGAGTATCACGAGATAGGAATAATCATAGCAACCGTCTTTGGCGGAGCGTCGATTGGCGCGGGATGCGCTCTAACATTCCTTGGCGGAGGCTCGACGGGTGGAGTTGATATTATCGCTCTGACGATATGCAAGTACGTGCGCCGCGCTAAAAGCTCGGTTCTGATATTCTTATGCGACACGATGATTATTATAGCGGGTATGTTCGCTATAAATAACCTCGTTATCTCGCTTCTCGGTATAATTTCAGCGTTTATCTGCGCTATTGCTATAGATAAAATGTTTATCGGAGAGTCGGGAGCCTTTATCGCCTACGTGGTTTCGGATAAGTACAAGGAAATCAACGAAGCTGTTATCAAAAGGCTTCTTCGTACTACCACGATGCTCGACGCTACGGGCGGTTATTCGGGCGAGAGAAGAGTTATGCTGACTGTCACCTTCAGCAGAAATCAGTATGCAGAATTCACCGCTATAATGGCAGAGATTGATAAAAACGCGTTTGTAACGGTGCACCGCGCACACGAGATAGGCGGCGAGGGCTGGACTAAATATGACGATCCGCCGTCAGACTCGAATTCTTGATGCGTGTCAAATTTTCTCGACTGAAATGTAAATAATTATTTTCATTGATAAGAGAGGAGGGCTTTCTTATGATACAGAGAAACATATTCGTTGACTTTGCTCGTGCGAGCGGAAAAATGAAGGCTGTTAACTGTGTCAACGGAGGTCCTCTTTTCTATGAAAATCTGGAGCTTAATCTCATAGATGAATACCGTGATTTGAGAGTGCCGTACGTCCGCACCCACGGAATGTACTCGGAAAGGTTTGTTGATATACACGCCATTTTTCCCGACTTTAACCTTGATCCGAGAATGGAGAGCTCATACAACTTCTGCCCGACCGATAAGCTGCTTTATGCTATCAAGGACGCCGGGGCCGAGATATATCTTCGCCTTGGAGAATCAAGACAGGATTATGAGATTAAGCGCTATAACAGACCGCCGCTTGACTATGAAAAATGGGCGTCGATTGCCGAGCATATAATCGCCCACTATAATCAGGGCTGGGGTGGTGGAATGAAGCTCGGTATAAAGTATGTCGAGATTATGTGTGACGTCGATGACCCTCGCGGATGGTCTGGCACACCCGAGGAATACTACCGCTTATACAGTCTTGTGGCGAAAAGACTCAAGGAAAAATTCCCAAGACTCAGAGTTGGCGCATATTCCTCGGGCGGCTTCTACGCTCTCAACCACTACGGAGCGAGTGATCTGCAGAAGGGCTTTGTTGATTTTATCGAGGGCTTTTTCTCCTATGTCACGGGCAAGGATACAACGGCACCCCTTGACTTCTTTTCCTGGAAATGCCTTGCTGAAACGCCGGAGGAGCTATCGCTCCACTCAAGCTATGCCAGAAACTACCTCAACCAATACGGCCTCAGGAAAACGCAGAGCATAATCTCCGAGTTCAACCTGTCCTCTCAGAACCCCCGCGAGCAATATAAGGAGCGCGATTATCCCTCAAAGCTTATCTCTTCGCTTATCATAGCACAGAAGAGCGACGCCGCTATGATGTTTTATTCCGACCTGTGCCCACATTCGGAAAGAAACGCACTCTATTCTCCCGAGGATAAGCTCAAGGTACATACCTATTCCGCATATCGCGCGCTCAAAGCCTTTGGCGAGCTTGCATCTCTTGGAAAAACCGTTGAGAGCACCGAGGATTACAGGCACGCTATATATTCGCTCGCCACGACCGACGGCGAGAGGGGAGCTGTTATAGTTGCCACCCGTGATTACAACGGCATTATAGAAATCTCAATAAGAGGCGCCGAATTTTCTACCTATTCAATAACGGGTATAGTCGGAGGAGGTGACAGAGGCGACGGCTTTTTCACCTCTATGGAAAACCTTCCTGTCGGTGAGGGTAAAATCAAAATGAGGGCGGGGAAAAACGAGGTATATCTCATAACGCTTTCACCCCTTTGTTGAAAAATAACAAAAATATATATGTTTTGAAATAATATTTTTTCCTCTTTCCAACAACACTTCGTGTTGACAAGGACCTCGCGCGTGTGTTAAAATATTATTGGTAAAGGTTTTTGCAACTGACGGTAGCGGAATTAACCGCATGGAAGCAAAAATCGTATTATGTCGACCGTCTGGGCAACTCTACCTTTATGGGTGAGTTGCCCTTTTTGATTTGTTTAATAAATTGCCTACGGGCAGAAATGAGGTATATATGAAAAAAGTTGCCGTTATTATGGGTAGTGACAGCGACCTTCCTGTTGTGGAAAAGGGTATTAACGTCCTTCGCGAATACGGTGTGCCGCACGAGGTGCACGTATATTCCGCTCACCGCACCCCCAGAGAGTGCGCCGAGTTTGTTGGCTCTGCCGAGGACAATGGCTTCGGCGTTATTATCGCCGCCGCGGGAATGGCAGCTCACCTTGCGGGAGCGGTCGCAGCGAATACCACTCTGCCCGTCATAGGTATTCCGATTTCCTCGAAAAACACGGGTGGTATGGATGCGCTTCTTGCAACTGTGCAGATGCCCTCGGGTATTCCCGTAGCCACCGTCGCTATTGACGGCGCGGCTAATGCGGCAACGCTCGCGGTTGAAATACTCGCTTTATCCGACGCGACCCTCAAGGAAAAGCTCTTGGATGCGCGCCGTAGGGCGACGGAGCTCGTGCTTGAAAAGAACAGGGCGATAGAGGACAAGTTCAATATTTGATAGGAGTCGTGTATGGCACTTTTCGGAATAATAGGTACAAAAAAGGATAACGTAGCGTCCAGCGTCTACTACGGCCTCTACGCGCTTCAGCACAGAGGACAGGAGAGCGCGGGTATCGTCGTCAATGACGACGGACTTTTCAGACTTTATAAGGACTCGGGTATAGTCAACGATATCTTTGACAGAGCGGCTATGGAAAAGCTCGGTCAGGGCGAGATGGCTCTAGGTCACTGCAGATACGGCACTCTTGGCACTAAGGGGCATATCAACGCCGAGCCCATCGTTGTTAATCACGTCAAGGGCAGGCTAGCTATCGCGACCGACGGCAGACTCGTCAACTCCGCCGACCTTCGCCGCGAGCTTGAAATGGCGGGAATGATTTTCCACACCTCCTCTGACGCGGAGATAGTTTCCTACGTCGTTACAAGAGAAAGACTGCGCTCAGCCTCGATAGAGGAAGCGGTGAATAAGGCGATGGATCACCTCAAGGGCGGATATTGCCTGCTTCTGATGTCGCCAAGAAAGGTGATAGCGGTAAGGGACGAGCTCGGAATGCACCCCCTGTGCTATGGCATGAGAGAGGACGGTCAGTACGTTATCGCCAGCGAGACCTGCGCGCTTGATACCGTGGGAGCCACCTTCGTGCGCGAGCTTATGCCGGGTGAGATTGTGGTATTCGAGGTGGACGGAAGCGTCAGAAGCATCACCGACCACTGCGGAAAAGAGAAGGAAAGGCTCTGTATTTTTGAATATTTCTATACCGCGCGTCCCGATTCGGAGGTGTGCGGCAGGTCTGTGCAGGCGGCAAGAAAGGCGGCGGGAAAAATGCTCGCCAAGGCGCATCCCGTAGAGGCTGATATAGTTGTAGGAGTTCCCGATTCGGGACTCGACGCCGCTCTCGGCTATGCCGAGCAGTCGGGTATACCCTATGGCATAGGACTGATAAAAAACAAGTATATCGGAAGAACCTTTATCGCTCCCGGGCAGGACGTCAGAGAGGACAAGGTTAAGATCAAGCTGAATCCCGTCAGATCTGCCGTCGAGGGCAAGCGCGTGGTGCTGGTCGACGACTCGATAGTCAGGGGAACCACCTCTGCAAGAATAGTCAGGCTTCTTCGCTCGGCGGGCGCTACCGAAATACACCTGCGCTCATCTGCGCCCGCGTTCCTTCATCCCTGCTACTACGGAACGGATATTGACAGCAGGGAAAATCTTATCGCCTGCCACTACTCCGTTGAGGAAATTGCTAAAATGGTAGGCGCGGATTCTCTTGGTTATCTGCCGCTTGAGGATGCGGAGAGGATAGCCGAGGGCTCTGTCTGCGGCGGATTTTGTACCGCCTGCTTCTCGGGTGAATATCCTACGGAAAAGCCTACGAGATACGTTAATAAATTTGATAAAAAAATATCCGAAAGCGAGGACTGCTAAGTGAAAAACTCAAAATCCGAGAGCTACGCCGCGGCGGGCGTTGATATTACCGCGGGCTATCGCGCGGTCGAGCTTATGAAAAAACATATCGCGCGCACAAGAAACGAGGGTTGTCTTGACGACGTCGGCGGCTTTGGCGGTTGCTTTGGACTTAACCTTCTTGGAATAGATGAGCCCGTGCTCGTTTCGGGCACCGATGGCTGCGGAACCAAGGTGAAGCTCGCCATACTTATGGACAAGCACGATACTATCGGCATTGACGCTGTCGCTATGTGTGTCAACGATATTATATGCTGCGGAGCAAGACCTCTGTTTTTCCTCGACTATATCGCCTGCGGAAAGAATTATCCCGAGAAGATTGCCGCTATTGTCAGCGGTGTTGCGGAGGGCTGTGTTCAGTCGGGCGCCGCTCTTATCGGCGGAGAAACCGCAGAGCATCCCGGGCTTATGCCGGAGGAGGATTATGACCTCGCGGGCTTCGCCGTCGGAATTGTTGATAAGAAGAAGATGCTTGATAACACCAAAATGAAGGAGGGCGACGTCGTTATAGCCCTTGCTTCAAGCGGCGTTCACTCAAACGGCTTTTCGCTTGTCAGGAAGGTGTTTGATATAGACAACAACAACCCCTTGATATACGAGCCGAAGGAGGAGCTCTGCGGCAGGACGGTAGCCGAGGCGCTCTTAACTCCCACGAAAATCTACGTCAAGAGCATACTCACCCTTATTGATAAGGTCGACGTCAGAGGTATAAGTCATATCACGGGCGGCGGCTTCTACGAGAACCTTCCGAGGTCAATTCCCGACGGACTCACCGCTAAGATTGATAAGTCGAAAATCAAGGTGCTTCCTATATTCGACCTGATTGCCAAGGCGGGTGATATTCCCGAGAGGGATATGTTCAACACCTATAATATGGGCGTTGGTATGAGCGTTATCGTTCCTGCAGAGCAGGCTGACGAGGCACTCAGAATCCTCACCGACTGCGGCGAGAACGCCTATATCATCGGAGAAATCGTCAAGGGCGATGAAGGGGTGGTGCTTTGCTGATGAGCGAGGTTAAAATTGCCGTTCTGGTTTCCGGTGGCGGCACTAATTTGCAGGCTCTTATCGATGCCGAGCGAGAGGGAAGGCTTGGCGGCGGAAAAATATCGCTCGTCCTTTCATCAAAGCCCGATGCGTACGCCCTGGAGCGCGCTAAGGCTCACGGAATTGATACTCTCGTGCTTTCAAGAAAAGAGTATGACAGCATCAGCGATTATTCCAGCGCGCTTGCAGACGCGCTTGCGGCTTCAGGAGTGGAGCTCGTTGTGCTCGCAGGCTTTCTCACTATATTTGACGAGCAGGTATACGAGCGCTTCCCGAACAGAATACTGAACGTTCACCCATCTCTTATTCCGTCCTTCTGCGGAAAGGGGTACTACGGTCTCAGAGTGCACGAGGCGGCGCTCAGAGCGGGAGTCAAGGTTTCGGGAGCGACCGTTCATATCGTTACACCCGAGTGTGACGGTGGTCCGATAGTGCTTCAGCGGGCTGTCGAGGTAAAATACGGCGACACCCCGGAGACGCTTCAGAAAAGAATAATGACAGAGGCGGAATGGATAATTCTTCCCGAGGCAGTAAGGCTTTTCTGCGAAGGAAGAATAGCGGTAGAGAACAACATAGCCTATATAAAAGGAGAATAAAATATGAAGCTTCGAGAAATTAAGGAAGAGCTTGAGTCACAGTCCTATCACGGCAGAGGAATTATCATAGGCAAGAGCCCCGACGGAAAGCACGCCGTTACAGCATATTTTATTATGGGCAGAAGCGTTAATAGCAGAAACAGAGTTTTTGTCGCCGAGGGCGACGCGCTTCGCACCAAGGCATTCGACGAGAGTAAGATGACAGACCCGCATCTTATCATATATTACCCCGTCAGAGTTCTTGGAAACAAAACCATAGTCACCAACGGCGACCAGACGGATACGATATACGAGCTTATGGATAAGCAGATGACCTTCGAGCAGGCGCTCCGCACCAGAGAGTTCGAGGACGATAAGCCCAACTTCACACCGAGAATATCGGGTATAATCCGCCTCGACAACAAGGATATGAATTTCGCTATGTCCATTCTCAAGAGCGCAGAGGGCGACGATAGCTCCTGCGAGAGATTCACCTTCGCATATTCTACCCCCAAGGCAGGGGTTGCTAAGTTTATACATACCTACAGCGGAGAGGGAAATCCTCTTCCGTCCTTCGAGGGAGAGCCGAAAACCCTCCTCTTACCCGACGCCAATATAGACGAGCTCACCGAGCTTATCTGGAATAGTCTTAACGAGGATAACAAGGTGTCGCTGTTCGTCAGATATATAGATATCGAAACGGGAAAGCACGAAACAAGAATAGTCAATAAAAACAAGTGAGGCAGGGAATATGAAAGAGTTTGAATTAAAATACGGATGTAATCCTAACCAGAAGCCTTCGAAAATCTATATGAAGGACGGCTCTGAGCTTCCTATAAAAATACTCTCGGGCAGACCGGGCTATATCAACTTCCTTGACGCCTTCAATTCCTGGCAGCTTGTCAAGGAGCTGAAGGAGGCAACGGGACTCCCGTCCGCAGCCTCATTTAAGCACGTCAGTCCCACCTCCGCCGCTGTCGGTATTCCTCTTTCCGACTCGCTCAAGAGGGCGTGCTTCGTCGACGATATAGAGGGGCTTGACGACTCTCCCCTCGCCTCTGCTTACGCCAGAGCGAGAGGAACCGACCGTATGTCCTCCTTCGGAGATTGGATTGCTCTGTCGGACGTATGCGACCTGACTACCGCTCGTCTTATCAAGCGAGAAATTTCTGACGGAATCATAGCTCCCGGATATACAGACGAGGCGCTCGAGGTTCTGAAAACCAAGAAGAAGGGAAACTATAACATAGTTGAGATTGACCCGAGCTATATCCCCGCACGTGTCGAGACAAAGGAGGTCTTCGGCATCACATTTGAGCAGGGAAGAAACGATTTTGAAATCAATAGGGCGCTTTTTGAAAATATCGTTACAGAAAATAAGGACCTGCCGCCCGAGGCAGTCCGCGACCTGACGGTAGCGCTTATCACCCTGAAATATACTCAGTCCAACTCGGTATGCTACGCATACGACGGACAGGCTATCGGAGTGGGAGCCGGACAGCAGTCGAGAATACACTGCACGCGCCTCGCAGGAACTAAGGCGGACACCTGGCACCTGAGGCAACACGAGAAGGTGCTTAACCTGCCATTCCTTCCCACGCTCTCCCGTCCCGACAGAGATAACGTTATAGATGGATATATCAACAAGAACGAGGAGGACGTCTGCTCCGAGGGAGTATGGCAGAGGTATTTCACAAGAAGACCCGAGCCCCTCACAGAAGAAGAAGCAAGAGAGTATCTAGACTCTATCACGGGCGTTTCTCTTGGCTCTGACGCCTTCTTCCCCTTCAGCGATAACATCGAGAGAGCTAAAAGGAGCGGAGTATCCTATATAGCAGAGCCCGGCGGCTCTGTGCGCGATGACCTGGTTATTGAGGCGTGCGATAAGCACGGTATGGTTATGGCGTTCACAGGTATGCGTCTTTTCCACCACTGATGGAGGGAAATATGAGAATAATGGTTGTTGGCGGTGGCGGCAGAGAGCACGCCATCATCAAAAAGCTGAGGGAAAATAAGAGTGTAACCGAAATCTTCGCTCTGCCCGGAAACGGCGGTATGGCGGATGAGGCGACTCTCGTTCCCATTGGAGCGAAGGATATCGACGCCATCGTCGACTTCGCCGTTGAAAATAAGATAGACTACGCCGTCGTAGCGCCGGACGACCCGCTTGTGCTCGGCTGCGTTGACAGACTGAATGAGAAGGGAATCCCCTGCTTCGGTCCTCGCGCCAATGCGGCGATTATTGAGGGAAGCAAGGTTTTCTCCAAGAATCTAATGAAAAAATACGGTATTCCTACAGCGTCCTATGAAACCTTTGACTCGGCTGAGAGCGCGTATGAATATCTGAAAAGCGCGCCCATTCCCACCGTTATTAAGGCGGACGGCCTTGCGCTCGGAAAGGGTGTTATTATAGCGACAGACAGGGAAATGGCTCTTTCTGCCGTGCGTGACATTATGGAGGAGGGAAAATTCGGCAGGAGCGGTGAGAGAATAGTGATTGAGGAGTTTCTCACAGGTCCTGAGGTTTCGGTGCTCGCCTTCACCGACGGCGTCACGGTCAAGCCTATGGTTTCATCTATGGACCATAAGCGCGCGGGCGATAATGATACCGGACTTAACACGGGCGGTATGGGTACAGTTGCTCCCAACCCATATTACACCGAGGCTGTCGCCGAGGAGTGTATGGAAAAAATATTTCTTCCCACCGTCAGGGCAATGAAGGCGGAGGGCAGAGAATTTCGCGGTTGCCTGTACTTCGGGCTTATGCTTACATCCGATGGCCCGAAGGTCATAGAGTACAACTGCCGCTTTGGCGACCCTGAAACGCAGGTTGTTCTTCCTCTGTTAAAATCCGATCTACTGACGGTTATGCTCGCCACCACCGAGGGCAGACTTTCCGAGTGCGAGGTTGAGTTTTCCGACAGCCACGCGGCTTGCGTTATTATGGCTTCAAGGGGATACCCTGAAAAATATGAGAGCGGCTTTGAAATAACCATTCCGAGAGAGCTCGTGCCTCACGTCGACGTTGCGGGAGCGAAGCTCAGCGAAGGAAGGCTTCTGACAGCGGGAGGCAGAGTGCTTGGCGTCAGTGCGATTGGCGACAGCCTTTCCGATGCCTTAAGCCTTGCTTACAGCCGTGTCGAAAATATCCACTTTGAAAATGCATATTACAGAAAAGACATAGGACAGCGCGCCTTGATGGCGAAGAAAGGATAAAAAATGGTTTATCGCATCTACGTAGAAAAAAAGCCGGGTCTTGAAAACGAGGCGAAGGCATTAAAAAACGAGATAAATACCTTCCTTGGCGTCAGCGGAATAGAGATAGTCAGGGTGATAAATTGCTATGAGGCGGAGAATATCACAGAAGAGCTTTTCGACTATGCTATCCATACCGTTTTTTCCGAGCCGCAGCTCGATAATGTGTATACCGAGCTTGACTGTGAGGGGGCGCGTGTTTTCGCCACAGAGTTTCTGCCCGGACAGTTTGACCAGCGCGCAGACTCAGCCGCGCAGTGCATACAGCTTATTTCTCACAGAGAGAAGCCCGTTGTGGTTTCCTCTCGCGTTTATATGCTCTACGGAGATATAACCGATGCGGAGCTTGAGAAAATCAAGAGGCACGTTATCAACCCCGTAGAATGCAGAGAAGCGAGCCTTGAGAAAAAGGAGAACCTTGCCACCGAGTACGCCATTCCCACCGAGGTGCGTGTACTGGAGGATTTTCTCGAGCTTGACCGCGCGGGTCTTTCTGCCTTTATTTCGGAATACGGTCTTGCTATGGACCTTGACGACATCGTCTTCTGCCAGAAATACTTTAAGACCGAGGGCAGATGTCCTACCGTCACCGAGATAAGAATGATAGACACCTACTGGTCCGACCATTGCCGTCACACCACCTTCAACACAACTATCGACGGAGTGAGCTTTGAGGACAAGGTTCTCGAGGAGGCGTACAACGACTATATTTTCGCGCGCTCCTTTATCGAAAGGAAGAAGCCGATAAACCTTATGGACATAGGCACTATCGCCGCCAAATGTCTGAAAAAAATGGGCAAGCTCGATAAGCTCGACGAGTCCGAGGAAATAAATGCCTGCACGGTTAAAATTACCGTCACGGTTGACGGAAGGGAGGAGCCCTGGCTGCTTCTTTTCAAGAACGAAACACATAACCACCCGACAGAGATAGAGCCCTTCGGAGGCGCTGCAACCTGTATCGGCGGCGCTATACGCGACCCGCTTTCGGGCAGAAGCTACGTCTATGGCGCTATGCGTCTTTCGGGCGCGGCAGACCCGCTTCGTCCTCTTGAGGATACCCTCGAGGGAAAGCTTCCGCAGAGAAAGATTGTCACCACCGCGGCGGCGGGATATTCCTCCTACGGCAATCAGATTGGTCTTGCCACGGGTATAGTAGATGAGATTTATCACGACGGCTATGCGGCGAAGCACATGGAGGTCGGCGCGGTTATCGCGGCAGCTCCCGCCAAAAACGTGCGAAGAGAATCTCCGCTACCCGGAGACGTAGTTATACTTCTCGGCGGAAGAACAGGACGCGATGGCTGCGGCGGAGCAACAGGCTCATCAAAGTCGCATAACCTTAAATCACTCGAAAGCTGCGGAGCAGAGGTTCAGAAGGGCAACGCCCCCGAGGAAAGAAAGCTCCAGAGACTCTTTAGAAACCCCGAAGCGTCGGGCTTGATTAAAAGATGCAACGACTTTGGCGCGGGCGGAGTTTCGGTTGCTATCGGCGAGCTTGCCGACGGCCTTGAAATTGACCTTAACGCAGTACCGAAGAAGTATGATGGACTTGACGGCACGGAGCTTGCTATAAGCGAGTCGCAGGAAAGAATGGCAGTAGTTGTCGAGAGGGAAAGCGTCGAGAGCTTTCTTGCTCTGGCTGACAAGGAAAACCTCGAGGCAACGGTTGTTGCTACGGTTACCGAATCGCCAAGACTCGTTATGCGATGGAACGGCAAGGTTATCTGCGACATCAGCCGCGAATTCTTAAATTCCAACGGAGCCGAAAAGCATATCACCATACAGGCGCCCAAGATTTCCGATTACTCGAAGAAAATACCCGAAGGCTTCGCCGAGGGTATGCGCGAGGTCGCGTCAGACCTCAACTGTTGCTCAAAGCGCGGTCTTTCCGAGAGATTTGACAGCACTATCGGCGCGGGCACCGTGCTTATGCCCTTCGGCGGAAAGCATCAGCGCACACCTATACAGGCAATGGTTCACAAGGTTTCCCTGGAGCACGGCGAAACGGATACGGTATCTCTGATGTCCTGGGGATATAATCCCAATCTCACATCCGCCAGCTGCTACCACGGCGCTTATCTTGCAGTAGTCGAGTCGGTTTCAAAGCTTATAGCTACTGGAGCTGACTTCAACGACGTGTATCTTACATTCCAGGAGTATTTTGAAAAGCCATTGAAGGACCCCAAAAGATGGGGTAAGCCCCTCTCGGCGCTTCTCGGTGCGTTTAAGGCGCAGATGGAGCTTGGAGTTGCGGCAATAGGCGGAAAGGACTCTATGAGCGGCAGCTTTGAGAAGCTCGACGTTCCCCCGACGCTTATTTCCTTCGCGGTAACTACCGATAAGCTTTCTAACATTATCTCCCCCGAATTCAAAAGGGCAGGTAACAGAGTAGCCCTGCTCGCGCCCGACCTTGATGAGAACGGTCTGCCCGTAACCGAAAGCCTGGTTGCTAACTTCAGGACTCTCACCTCGCTTATGCGCGAGGGCAAGGTGCTCGCGGCATATACCGTTACATTGGGAGGCGTTGCAGAGGCAGTTATCAAGATGGCTATGGGTAACGGCTTTGGCTTTGATTTTGACGGGGGCGTGTCACTTTCCGACCTCTTCTCCTATAACTACGGAGCCTTCGTGGTTGAGCTGGCAGACGGTGTCGAGCTTGGTACACCCATCGGTACCGTTACCGAGAAGGGCGTCTTCACACTCTCGGGTGAGAGTGTATCCACGGATGAAATTAACTCTATATACGAAAGCAAGCTTGAGAGCGTATATTCCTGCAACACGGGTGAGTCGGGAGAGGCGAAAACGGTAAGCTACAGAGCTGAGAGAACCATCTCCCCGTCGGTCCTCGTGGCGAAGCCCAAGGTGCTTATTCCCGTATTCCCGGGCACCAACTGCGAGTATGATTCTGCGAGAGCTGTTGAGCGTGCGGGCGCTGAGGCTGAGATATTTGTTATCAATAACCGCACGGGCGACGGAGTCAAGAGAAGCGCCGAGAGCTTCGCGGAAAAGGTCAGAGGAGCTCAGGCTATATTCATTCCCGGTGGCTTCTCGGGCGGCGATGAGCCCGACGGCTCAGGAAAATTCATCACAGCATTCTTCCGAGGTGAGACTGTTAAGGGCGCTGTAACCGAGCTTCTTGACAGACGCGACGGTCTTATGTGCGGTATCTGCAACGGATTTCAGGCGCTAGTCAAGCTCGGACTTGTTCCATACGGCAGAATTATAGACACCGACGAGAATTGTCCCACCCTGACCTTCAATAACATCGCGCGTCACCAGTCGAAGATTGTACGCACTCGTATCGCGTCCAATAAATCACCCTGGCTCTCGCTTATGAACGTCGGCGATATAGTTAACGTGCCTATCTCTCACGGAGAGGGTAAGTTTATCGCCAATGACCTTACGCTGAGAGAGCTTGAAGCCAACGGACAGATTGCTACGCAGTACGTTGACCTTTCGGGCAATGCTACCTACGGAATTGATTATAACCCCAACGGCTCGTATATGGCTATCGAGGGCATAACATCTCCCGACGGAAGAGTCCTTGGAAAAATGGGACACTCCGAGCGTATCAGCGCGGGACTTTACCGCAACGTATACGGCGAGTACGATATCAGAATGTTTGAAGCGATGGTTAAATACTTTAAGGGTTAAAGCCGCGTAGATTAAAACCGCGTTTTCGTTTTTCGATTTATTTTTCACTAAGCTTTAATTTTAAGCAACCTGTTTTTGTTAAAATTATCAAGTCCTGAAAAAGTATATTTAAATGCTACCTACTAAAAATAAAAATGCGATTAAAATCGCGGAAAGGTAGTATTACTATGAACGATAATAAGGATAAAAAGAAAAAAGAGCAGGAGCTCGAGGAGAAAAAGAGAAACAAGTACGACATCGACGGCAGATATTCTAACGAAACCGGCGCCAACGATGTTCCCGGTATAAACACCCCCGGACTTGAGCTTCCCGCCTACAATCCTCCTGTACCTAACAGAGCCTGGACTGCTATGAGAAACGGTATGGATATCGACAGCCTTACCGAGCAGGAAAAACGCGAGCTCTACTACGGCAAGGACTCTATTATTTAAGGGTGAAAAAATGAAAAAGTCCGCGGAAAATATAAGAAAACAATCATTATGGTCGACTTTAGCCGATAAATTCCGTAACCTTTTCGGCAGAATGAAGAGGATGACGAAATAAGTCTGGAGCCTGCAACAGCATAAGCTTTAGGAAAAAAAGGATAGAGGTACAGATTTTCCCTGTGCCTCTTTTTTCATTCGCTGAATCTTACTAGAATTTACAGAAAAGGCTCATTATTCTATTTTGGTCCGTGTTTTGCCGCGACGCTTGAGATTGTCCAGGAGATTAAAATAGCCCTTGACTTTTCCTATGTTTTATAGTAATATATATAATTGGAAATAACTACCGAAAGGATAAGAAAATGAAAAGGATATACATTAAGGACGTTGTGCCCGGTATTTGTCGTGTTCAGGGCTTCGTTGAGAACTTCAGAAACAAGAAAAACATGGCGTTTATCGTTGTCAGAGACGTCACGGGAAAGCTACAGATCACAATTGTCAAGGAGGAGCACCCCGAGTTTTCCGAGATGCTTGACAGACTCACTATTCACTCCGTCGTTACCTTCGAGGGCGAGGTAGTAGCGAGCGAGTACGTCAAGATGGGCGGCAAGGAGATGTACCCCACTATGATGCACATTGAGTCGGTTGCCGATGCGCTTCCTATCAAGGATGACTCGGATATCGATGTCAGAATGGACTACAGATGGATTGACCTCCGTCGCGAGAAAAATCAGCTTATGCTGAGACTCCAGACAACCCTCACCGCCTCTATGCGCGAGTTCCTTCTGGAGCGTGATTTCGTCGAGATTCATACTCCCAAGCTTATCGGCGCGGCGAGCGAATCGGGCTCTGACGTTTTCGAGGTTAAGTATTTTGATACCAACGCATATCTTGCTCAGTCGCCCCAGTTTTATAAGCAGATGGCCATGGCGGCAGGTCTTGAGAGAATCTTTGAAACAGGCCCCGTTTTCAGAGCGGAGAAGTCTTATACCAACAAGCACGCTACGGAGTTCTCGGGCTTTGACCTTGAATTTTCGTATATCGAGAGCTTTGACGACGTTATGAAGATGGAGGAGGAGCTTCTTACCTACGCGCTCACTAAGGTTAAGGAGGCTCACGGCGAAGAAATCAAGGAGCTGTACGGAATGGACCTTGAGGTTCCGACCCTTCCTTTCCCGAGAATGAAGCTTCGCGACGTGTATGACGAGCTTGAGAAGAGATACGGCTACACGGTTCCCGAAGAATTAAAGGGCGACCTTACCACAGAGGCTGAGAGAATGACCAAGCAGCTTGCTCACGATATGTTCAACCACGAATTTCTCTTTATCACTGACTACGATGCGAAGGAGAGAGCCTTCTATCATATGCGCGACGAGAACGGCGTTCCCCAGGGCTACGACCTTATCTGGCGCGGAGTAGAGATTACCACTGGCGCACAGCGCGAGCACAGATACGAGCAGCTTAAGGCTCAGGCAGAGGAGAAAGGACTTGCGAATGACGTTAAGTTCTACCTCGATTTCTTCAAGTACGGCTGTCCTCCTCACGGCGGCTTCGGACTTGGTATTGACCGCTTGACTATGCTTTTCCTCGGTCTTTCCATCAAGGAGGTTCAGTTCCTCTTCCGCGGTCCCAACCGTCTGACTCCATAACCCAATCTCAGAAATAATTTATAAGAAAGGTATATTTTACTATGAAAATCGCTCTTATCAACGAAAACAGCCAGGCAGCTAAGAATGCTCTTATCTGTGACACTCTCAGATCTGTAGTAGAGCCCCTCGGTCATGAGGTTCATAACTACGGTATGTACTCCGCTGAGGACAAGGAGCAGCTCACCTACGTTCAGATAGGTATTCTTTCTGCTATTCTTCTTAACTCCGGCGCGTGCGACCTCGTTATCACAGGATGCGGCACAGGCGAAGGCGCTATGCTCGCTTGTAACGCTTTCCCCGGCGTTCTCTGCGGTCACGTCGTTGATCCTACCGACGCTTATCAGTTCACCCAGGTTAATAACGGCAACGCTATCGCTATGCCCTTTGCTAAGGGCTGGGGCTGGGGCTGCGAGCTCAATCTTCAGTACGTATTTGAGAAGCTCTTCGTTTCCGAGTGGGGCCTTGGCTATCCTCGTGAGAGAGCCGTTCCCGAGCAGAGAAACAAGAGAATTCTCGACGAGGTTAAGAAGGTTACTCACAACGATATCGTCTATATCCTTGAAAACCTTGACCGCGAGCTTGTTAAGGGCGCTATCGCAGGTCCTAAGTTCCGCGAGTACTTCTTCGCTAACTGCAAGTGCGACAGAATCCGCGAGTGCGTAGAGAAGCTCCTCTGCGAGTAATTAACCGCTTGAAACAGTCGTAGTATGTCCTTCCGTCCTGGCGGAAAACTACAGAAGAAACCTGAAAGGCTCAATATATGAGGTTTTTACATTTTCTTGAAGGCCTGAGAAACCCCTTGTGCGATTTTCTCTTTTCGCTTATCACCCATATCGGCGAGGAAACGGTATTTCTCGCCGTGGCGATTCTCTTCTTCTGGTGCATCAACAAGCGGGAAGGGTATTACATTCTTATCACGGGTCTTATAGGTACTCTTGTCAACCAGTTTTTGAAGATGCTCTGCCGAATTCCTCGCCCTTGGGAAAGAGGAACGGGACTTACCTACGTAGAGAGCGCCTTCGAGGAGGCTAAGGGCTATTCCTTCCCCTCGGGGCACACTCAGAATACGGCAGGCACCTTTGGTGTTATCGGGGCTTATTCGAAGAAAAAATGGCTGAGAATCACCACTATTGTTATTATAGTCCTCGTTGGCTTTTCGCGTATGTACCTGGGTGTTCATACCCCTGCTGACGTGCTTGTCTCACTTGTGGTTGCCGCGGTGCTTGTGGTGGGCTTCTATCCGCTATTTACAGACGAGCGCCGTTTTCACAAGGCAATGCCCTACATTATAGCGGCTTCTGCCGTTCTCGCGATAGGCTTCGCTGTATACGTTTCCTTAATTGATCCGAGCGAGGTTCTTGCTCATAACTACAAGTCTTCAAGAGATAACGCCGCGACACTCTTAGGTTGCTTTTTCGGTCTGTGCGTGGTCTACCCTCTCGACAGATTTGTCATCAAGTTTGAGACCGGAGGAGTATGGTATTCACAGCTTATTAAGCTTCTTTTGGGCTTCGGCTTGGTTATGGGTGTCAAGGCAGGTCTTTCTGCACCGCTTGAGGCTGTCGTTGGTATTTTTACCGACACTCCCCGACTTGTTGCCAGGGCTATAAGATACTTCCTCGTTGTTCTGACGGCAGGCGTGTTCTGGCCCTTGAGCTTCGGATTTTTCGCGCGACTGAGAATTTCTTTCCTTGATAATTTTACCGATTGGTTAAAATCAAAGCTTGCTAAAACTCAGCACGCCCCTGCATCAATCGAAGAAAAAGACAACTAATATTTACATTACGCTCTTTTAGATTTGCCTCGCGGCTCTGCCGCGGGGCAAAATTTCTTTTTACCCCTTTACAAATTCGCGTGCGTGTGCTATAATAATACGAGAAATATTTAAAATAAAGGAATGTCATTATGAAGTGTCCCGCCTGTAATTATCAGGATTCGCGCGTTCTTGACTCCCGTCCCAACGACGGCGGAGCGAGTATTAAGCGCCGCCGTGAGTGTCCCGCCTGCGGCAAGAGATTTACCACCTACGAGGTTGTAGATACTGTTTCCATAGCCGTAGTCAAGCGCGACGGAAGACGTGAGTTTTTCGACAGCCATAAGCTTGCTCTCGGCATCGAGCGCGCCTGCCAGAAGCGCCCAGTTAATGCCGCCGAGATTGCCAGGGATATTGAGACCGAGCTGCAGAATTCTCTTGTCAGCGAAATCACCTCCAAGGATATTGGAGAGATGGTGCTCGCAAGACTTCGTGAGATTGATATTGTGTCATACATACGCTTTGCTTCGGTGTACCGTGAGTTCAAGGACATAGACTCCTTTATGGATGAGATAAGGATTCTTTCAGGCAAGGGAAGAAAAAAAGCAAGACCTCAGGGGGATAAGAAGGATGATTAAGTCAATGACTGCCTTTGGCAGAGCGAAGCTTGAGGGGAAGGACAAGGATATTACAGTCGAGATTAAGAGCGTCAATTCCCGTTTTTTTGACTGCAACGTCAAGATGCCTCGCTCACTTATTTTCCTTGAGGAAAAAATCAAGTCGTACGTTCAGAAAAATGCCGTATCACGAGCGAAGGTTGATATTTTTATCACCGTTGACAGCCACGAAAATTCCGTTGGCACCGTGTCCTACGATAAGGGCTACGCCGAAAGCTATATCAATGCTCTGAGAAGGCTCGCCGAAGAATTTGACCTTGCCGATGATATAACGGTGATGTCTGTTGCAAGAAACGCAGAGATATTCAAGACCACCCGCCCCGACGTCGATCTTGACGAGGAGTGGGAGCGTTTAAGACCCGTTCTCGATCTTGCGCTTTCAGACTATGGAAAAATGCGCGTAGCTGAGGGCGAGCGCATCGAGCGTGACGTTAAGGCTAAGGTTGAGCAGGTTCGCGAGTATGCGAGAGAGGTAGAGATTATCTCAGAGGAGGACACCGTAGGCTATCGCGACAAGCTCGAGGCGAGAATTCGAGCCATTCTTGCAGACAACTCGGTAGCCGTTGACGAAAACCGACTTCTCACCGAGTGCGCTGTATGGGCGGATAAGATAGCCATTGACGAGGAGCTTGTCAGACTGCGCTCGCACTTTGACGCCTTCTATGAAATCTCTGCATCCACCGAGCCCTCGGGCAGAAAACTCGACTTTCTTATGCAGGAGATGAACAGAGAAACCAACACCATCGGCTCAAAGGCTAATAATGCCAGAATTGCCAGGATAGTTGTCAATATGAAGGGGGAGCTTGAGAAAATCCGCGAGCAAATCCAGAATATTGAGTGATTTTCGCGGATATCGGTCGTTTTCTCCCACTCGACGTAGGTAACTACGCCGTCGGGTCGAAGACCAACCAATCTCCATCAAAAATCCCGTCAATATT